>Ga0208195_1000012_pt1 | contig 258467 bp, 230 predicted proteins | sample AD_UKC077_MetaG_FD_184441 | JGI IMG/M metagenome (GOLD analysis project Ga0208195, IMG submission 184441) | Active sludge microbial communities of municipal wastewater-treating anaerobic digesters from USA - AD_UKC077_MetaG (SPAdes) (version 2) | ecosystem: Engineered > Bioreactor > Anaerobic...
CTGTTTTAGGATTGGTTCGCCTTTTGGCCTCCTCGGCCTTGCCTTTGGTTCCTGCGCTGACACGTCTTTCCGGCAATTATCAATCAACGGTGTAAAGGCATCTTTGATATAGTCGCAGAATGCAATGGTGTAATTCCAGGCAAAAAATTCATACAAATCTGTTTTGTTCCCTTTTTGTTTACGATCCCGAATTACCGACACTTCGGTACCTTCCCGGTTGTATTTGTCAATTAACTTTGTCGCCTCTTGAATAAAGGTGTTAGATTCAAAGGAAGTACCGCCTTTGTTTACTTCATCGCTGATAAAGTCGTAAATCTCGCGAAAATCCGCTATCCATTTTCTTAGTAAATCATAAAAATAATTCTTTTGGTGCATTGCGTCTATATAGAACTGTACCCCGGTGCCAATATCCGGCTTTTTACTTACCAGGTGTTGATACTGCTCCCGCATCTGCTCCGTGTATTTGTTGATTGTTGTTTTGTCCATTGTTGCACCCTTTATAATTGATTATTACTGCCCATGTTTTGAAGTTTTTGCGCTATTCTTTCAGCGATCATCTCTGAACTAAGGCATATATACCCTTCAAATGATTCTTGGCTTTTATGGCCCGATATGGCCATTATTGTACGATCGTCAAATAGTCCGGTAATATATAGATTGGTTATGCAGGTTCTGCGGGCCGTGTGTGAACTCACCATCTCCCATTTGGGCCGCCATACGTTACCTTTTGCATCACGTTCAAACTTCATCTTCCCGGCTGCCTCTGCTTCGCGTTCCTTCATTGTCAGCAATGTAATGGACCTTTCAGCCAAAGACGGAACCGTTTGCGACAATTCACGGAGGATCTCCTTTATATATCTGTTCAGTACCTGGTCGCATACCCTCGGAAGTTGGTAATCGTACTTCTTAAATATTTTAGTTAAATACTGACTAAGTACGGGTATGGTTACGGTCGTTCCCGTCTTTACCTGGGTAAGACTAACAACATCATACCCATTTGCCGTTTTTTTGAACATTTCCGGACTTATACGGCCGTAGTCTGATATACGTTGGCCCATGTAGCAACCGCACAGAAAAACATCTCTAACCTTATCTTTTAGGCTCCCGGCCGGAAGGTGCATTTTATATAGTGCCTCCAATTCTGCCAATGTCAAAAATGGCTTGAAAGTTTTGTCTTTTTTCTCGGTTTTTTCCCGGTAAACTACCTTTGCAATGTCAGCGTTATGGTGCAGTCCGTCTGCGAATGCAAATGCACATAACGTCTTAAATGTAGTTACATACTTATTTATGGTCTTGTTGAGGTACCCACCATTTATAAGATATTGTTTGAATTCCTCAACATTGATCGTGTCCCAGGAAGAATGATGTTTTGATAAGAATGTTTTTAGCAACTTCGAGAAACTTTGCCATGCCTTTATTGAATTCTGCGCGTATTGCCTTCCCTTGTTTAGACGCGTTCCGCGCTGCATCTCGGAAATGACATAATCACAATACATCGCTATATCCTTAGGAATGGCGGTAACTTTGACTTCAAAACCCCTAAGACAATTGGCAATGGTTTCCCGTGCAATGGCGGGTGTAAATACTTCATTGTCTGTTATTGCTTGCAACAAGGCATGGCGGATCGCATTCAACCGCTTATCTATGCCACGCAAACGCTCCGCAAGTGCTTTATTATCGCCCGAATATTCCCGGACACATCCGTTTTTACTGTTCCAATGCTTGATTGGTATTGTCAGCGTTGAGGTCGCTCTGTATTCAAATTGGCGGCCTCCCACGATACGCGCCCAAATAGGTGCTTCGTCATCGCGTTGGACTTTTTGTGTCCGCAGTACAAAATAGATTTTTGCCATTGATAAGATATTTTATGGAACAATTACAATACAAATATAATAAAAATTAACTTGTACCATACATTTGTACCATACATTACCTAATTTACGCTAATTTATGCCGAAAATATACGTTAAGAAATATTGCTATATGTACTGATAATCAATGCTTTTTCAGTTAGTACAAATTAAGTAGTTCAGTAACCGGTGGCACCACAAAAATGACCTGCATTTGCAGGTCTTTTTTTTGGATTCATATAAATACTGTAAATTTGCAGGATTAAACATTAATAATATTTGGAGGATCAGATAATGAAAATTAAAAAAGTCGAAGCTATTGAAATACTTGATTCAAGAGGAAATCCCACTGTTGAAGTCAATTTAGTGCTGGAAGACGGGTCCCGTGCAACTGCCATGGTACCCAGCGGGGCATCTACCGGGGAAAGGGAAGCTGTAGAATTGCGTGATGGCGATAAGAAACGTTATCAGGGTAAAGGTGTTTTGAAAGCCGTTTCCAATGTAAACAACATCATTGCAAAGGCCATTCAAGACAAATGTTTTACAAGCCAGCGGGAACTCGATTATTTTATGATAGATCTGGACGGTACGGCTAATAAGGGGAAATTGGGAGCCAATGCCATCCTTGCTGTGTCCATGGCTTATGCCAGAGCCAAGGCTTTCAGCCTGAAGATGCCGCTGTATCAGTACCTTGGCGGCACCAATGCCTACCTTCTGCCTGTACCCTGTATGAATGTTATCAACGGTGGAGCACATGCCGATAACACGGTCGATTTCCAGGAATTTATGATCGCACCTCACAATGCACCTACTTTCCGTGAATCAATCCGGATGGGCACCGAGGTGTTCCATGCCCTGAAAAGCGTTCTCAAATCGAAAGGCCTGAGCACTGGGGTGGGTGACGAAGGCGGTTTTGCACCTAACCTGAAAACGAACGACCAGGCAGTGGAAATGATCCTCGAAGGGATAGTCAAAGCTGGCTATAAACCCGGAGAAGATGTCAGCATATGTCTGGACCCGGCAGTCAGTGAGATGTGGGAAGATGGCAAATATAAATTTTTCAAAAGTACACAAAAGTTGATTTCCAGTGATGAAATGGTAAAAATATGGGAGAACTGGGTAAGACAATATCCCATCGTCTTGATTGAGGACGGAATGGCAGAAAACGACTGGGAAGGATGGAAGAATCTGACAGAGACTTTGGGTGGCAAGATCGAGCTGGTCGGTGACGATCTGTTTTGTACCAATAAGAAAATTCTGGCCCAGGGGATAGAAAAGGGATTGGCTAACGCTATTCTCATTAAGTTGAACCAGATAGGTTCCGTTTCCGAAACCCTTGAGACCATAGAACTGGCCAACAAGAATTCTTATAACTGTTTTGTTTCACATCGCAGCGGAGAAACCGTTGACAGCTTTATAGCAGATCTGGCGGTAGCGGTCAATGCTGGTCATATCAAGACGGGAAGTGGGTGTCGTGGAGAACGCGTTGAAAAATTCAACCAGCTCATGCGTATTGAATACGAGTTGGGCAAAGTGTCGCATTTTGCCGGGATCAAAGCCTTTAAGAACGCTTAATCCGGACAATGACAAATATTTTTTCGCGGGGATCCTTTGTTGCCATAGATAACCATACGCACTCGCATCATTCTTTCGACAGCTCCATGCAAATGGATAAGGCAGCCGAAATGGTCCTTAAAGGATCCCTGGGCGGAATCTGCTTTTCCGATCACTATGATTTTGACGCACCGCCGGGAATTAAACTGTTTACATTTGACGTAGATAAGCAACAGGAAGAAATTGATGCCCTGAAAGAAAGGTATCCTTCCATTATCCTGCTAAAAGGAGTGGAGATAGGCATTCAACCGGTCAGCATGGACCAAATAAGGCAGTTCATGGCCGGTCATTCTTTTGATACCGTAATTGCATCTATGCATTTTGTCCGTGGAACCGATCCTTTTCACGGGACGTTTTACGAAGGTCTTGACCCAAAAAGAGCATACAACATATACCTTGAGGATATCCTTTATTGTATAAGCGATTTTAAGGACTTTGACATCCTGGGGCATTTTGATTATGTGGCAAGGTATGCGCCATACGATGAACATGAGATATCCATGAAGCACTATGGTGATCTGTTAGAACCTATTTTAAGCATTTTGGCCGAAAACGGTAAAACATTCGAGATAAATACCAAGACCTATCAAAGATTCAGGTACGGAACACCGACTTTAGATACAGGTGTTCTCAAAAGGTTCAGGGAGTTGGGTGGAGAAGCGGTAAGTTTGGGGTCGGATGCCCATAAGGCAGAAAAGATAGGAGAGCAATTTCCTTACTACACAGAGGTGCTCAAACAATGCGGATACCGCTACGGGGTATTTTACAGAAACAGAAAACCGGAATATTACAAAATCGGATAGGTAATGATTATGCGAAGAAGTGTTTTTCTTTCGTTATGGATCGTTATGGCGGCTTGCCAACCCAGGTCGCAGCACATTCCCATCGTTGAAACTGCTCTTAAAGATACGGGCTCTGTTTTTTATACGGATTTTTCTACGTATCCCAAGGTTCGGAATGTTCTTCCCATAGGTATTTTCGATTCGGGTACCGGCGGATTGACGGTCATGGAGGCCATTCTTGCCAGTAGGTTGCTTGACAGCGAACAATTCATCTACTTTGGCGACCAGGCCAATATGCCTTACGGCAATTATCCGGCTGAAGGGAAAACAGATTACCTGCGGGAACTCATCATAAAAGACGCCTTGTTCCTGCTCGGGCAACAGATAAAGGTGCTGGTCGTGGCCTGCAATACGGCTACGGCCTATGGGCTGGAAGATATCACGACTTATCTGGAAGAAAGTGGTTCGGGAATCAAGGCCATCGGTGTGATCAATGCCGGGGTAAACGCCACATTGGATAAAATACGCCCCGGAGAAGATGCAGCTATTGGTATCCTGGCTACGGTGGGCACCATTGCTTCGCAAGGTTATGAAAAAACATTCGGGACACAGGCAGGGATCAGGGGGCATGGGGACAACCTGATGGTTGTGAGCCACGGTTCGTTTGGTTTTGCTGAGGCCGTAGACGGAGAAAGGGATTTTGCGGACAAAGATGCTACCGGACCGGGGAATTCTTACAGGGGACCTTCTCTGGACCATCCGCAGTTCAGGATCGAACGTGATCTGTTACCGGCTTACGGTTTTGACTTTTCGTCAAATAAAATGTTGTACGAAGGCTTGGTTGACAATCCCCTTGTACTGCAATTGAATGCACCTGAAAATTATGCCCGCTACCATTTGTTGAGCTTGGTTGAAAAACTGCGTAGTAATAAGAATCCCAAACAGTTGCGTTATCTGGTACTGGGGTGTACGCATTATCCCTACCAGATCGCTACCATAAATAAGATGTTACGGGAATTGAGAACATATGAAAAGGACGGTATCTATCCTTACCGGGATCTGATAGCGGAAAAGGTCGAAATCATAGATCCGGCCCTTGAAACAGCTTGTGAACTGTACTATACGCTATTGAACGACAGCTTGCTGACATTCAATCTCGCTCCCTCTTCTGCCCGGTTTTATATTTCCATTCCGTATAAGAACCCCGGACATCCCGAACGATTCGATTCCCTGGGACGTTTCACCTATGAATATAAATACGGCAGACAACCGGGCGTCTTTGAAAGGGATACGGACATTGTGCCCTTTTCTGCCGATATAATTGATCAACAGACGATCGAACGCTTGAGATCCCTTCGTTTTACGTGGCCTTTATTGCCATTCTGAGTTACAGGAACCCCATAAAGGTTTGTCATGGTATCCGGTTCTGCCTATTCCGTCACTATCTTGCACTGCTATCGAAGGTGAAAATATTATCGACATAACGTGTTGTAATCTAGCGATTTGACTTATAACCTACCATTATATTGTAAATATTTTTCAAAAATATTTGGTTTATAAAATAAAGTACTTTATATTTGCAACAACATAATAATTATAAAAATCATGAAAACTGAAAAAACACTTAATGAAAAAGAAAGCCTCGATCTCATTGCGCGCATGATAGACAATGTGCATATGAAGATTGAGAAGAATGCGGCAATACCCATGATCGTATTCGGATATGTCAGTATGATCATATCACTCTCTGTTTGGGTTGCATTGCGAATGACGGGCAATAATCTGTATAACCTGCTATGGGCCGCCATTCCGGTTTTGGGTTGGATCCTTTGCGGATTGATTAACCGTAACCGTGTCCGTACCGAAGGAGTATCCCGTTCACATATGGAAGTTTTGATCAGCCGCTTATGGATTCTTTTATCTGTTGTCGTGCTTCTGTGTATGATAGTGACGTTTATCCTTCAGGGGAATTTCCCCAGCTTTTTTATTATCATTTTACTGCTAACGATCGGTGTTACTCTATCCGGCCTGATGGTTCTTTACAGACCGTTTATTATCTGCGGCATATTGGGAATTTTGCTTTCATTCTTGTTTTTATGGGTAAAGGGATTGGAAAGCATACTCCTGATTGGTGCCGTTTTTGCCATCATCATGGTTATTCCGGGTCATATGTTGCATTACGCAGCTGCTAAAAAATACAAAAGCAATGTTTAAAGAACTGGATCCCCTGTTACATTCAGAATTGAGACTGGCTGTGATGTCGGTACTCGTGTCGCTGAAAGAAGCCGATTTTGTATATTTACAGAAACAGACGGCTGCTACGGCGGGGAACTTGAGCATTCAACTTGATAAACTTTCAGCAGCAGGGTATATAAAGATCAAAAAGACTTTCAAGGAAAAGAAACCCCGGACCGTATGCCGCATTACTCCTGAAGGGTTGGCAGCATTCCACAATTATATTGAAGCACTCAAGAGTTATCTGGGTGTCTGAATAGTACCGCTGGCAATCAAACCTGCCAGGGCAGTTATACATTCCTTACGGGTCATAAGGCTCTGGCGGGATAATTCCTTCAGATCATAATCCCCGGTTTGCTCCCATCTGCGGAGGACTTCCAGGAGGCGTTCGTGCTGGCTGTTAATGGTGAAGGTAAACGGTTTGGCCGAATGGGTTATTTTCATCACGGCTATTTCCAGTTCCGAAGCCATTTTGTTCTCGTCTGCCTTTCTTACGTAGCATGTGTGTTTGCCTGTTTCATCAGGGGCGGTATGTGGGGCACGGTTGCTTTTGGGGACCTGGACTTCCAGTACGGTTTTTCCTCCATATTCCCAGAAACGTGTAGTATACTTGACTACAGGTTTGCAAAAAACATGTGCAGCTGCCTCAACGACATAGACCTCCTCTTCCTCATGTTTCAACCCGGCAATCCGGCCGTTATCCTTGACTCCCACCAACAGTCTTCCTCCTTCTGTGTTTGCAAAGGCGGCCAGGGAGCGTGCGATCTTTCTGGCATCATTCAAAAAGAACTTGAAATCCTGCCGGGTATGTTCCCCTTCTTTTATCATTTTTTCCAGCGGATGCATATTACAAAGATAGCATTCCTTTTTCCTATCTTTGTATTATGGAAAAAGCGATTTTTGCCGCAGGCTGTTTCTGGGGCGTACAACATTACCTGGACAAAGCTCCGGGAGTGATAAAAACGACTGTTGGTTATACCGGAGGTCATAAGGAAAATCCTTCCTATGAAGAAGTTAAATCACAGACTACAGGCCATGCAGAAGCCGTAGAAGTAGAATTCGATCCGGTACTGACCAGTTTTAAAGAGTTGTGTAAATTGTTTTTCGAGATCCACGATCCGGGACAGACAAACGGACAGGGTCCGGACATTGGTCCGCAATACCGTTCAGAAATATTTTACATGAACGACAAACAAAGGGTAATAGCGCAAAAGCTCATGAAGAAACTCAGGGACAGGGGACATACGGTCCATACCGCTCTTACACCTTACACCCGTTTTTGGGAAGCGGAGAAATACCATCAGCATTATTACGAAAAAACGGGACATCATCCCTATTGTCATTTTTATGTTAAAAAATTCTGATCATGGCAGACGAAAAAATAATTTTCTCTATGAACGGAGTCAGTAAGATTCTGCCTTCCAGTAATAAAACAATTATTAAAAATATCTATCTGTCCTTTTTTTACGGGGCCAAGATCGGTGTGATAGGATTGAACGGTTCCGGAAAATCTACCCTTTTGAAGATAATTGCAGGACTGGAAAAAGGGATCGAAGGAGAAGTTGTCTGGGCTCCCGGGTATTCTGTAGGATACCTGGAACAGGAACCGCATCTGGATGACACTAAGACCGTCATGGATATTGTCCGGGAAGGAGTGCAGGAAGTGGCTGACCTGTTGAAGGAATACGAAGAAGTGAACCTGAAGTTTTCCGAACCCATGAGCGATGAACAGATGAACGATCTGATCATCCGGCAGGGAGAATTGACCGAAAAGATCGATAATGCCGGAGCCTGGGACCTCGATTCAAAACTGCAAAGAGCCATGGATGCCCTGCAATGTCCGCCGGCCGGATCTTCCGTCAAACATCTGAGCGGAGGGGAACGGCGCCGTGTGGCACTGTGCCGCCTGCTGCTGAGCGAACCCGATGTTCTTTTGCTTGATGAGCCTACCAACCACTTGGATACGGAAAGTGTACAATGGTTGGAAGCCCACCTGCAGCAGTATAAAGGTACTGTCATAGCCGTAACCCATGACCGGTATTTCCTGGACAACGTAGCCGGTTGGATTCTGGAACTGGACCGGGGTGAAGGTATCCCCTGGAAAGGAAATTATTCGTCCTGGTTGGAACAGAAGACTATCCGTCTGTCGATGGAAGAAAAACAGGAAAGCAAACGACGTAAAACGCTGGAACGTGAGCTGGAGTGGGTGCGTATGGCACCAAAGGCACGTCATGCAAAGTCCAAGGCACGTCTTTCGGCATATGAGAGAATGCTCAATGAAGACGGCCGGCAAAAAGAGGAACGCCTGGAAATATTCATACCCAACGGGCCCAGGTTGGGAGATAATGTAATAGAAGCTATTGACGTGTCGAAAGCTTACGGGGACAAGCTGCTATTTGAGAATCTGAATTTCAAACTACCCCCGGCAGGTATTGTGGGGATCATTGGACCCAACGGGGCCGGAAAGACTACTTTGTTCCGCCTGATCATGGGGACAGAGCAGCCTGATTCGGGAACATTCAGGGTAGGGGAGACCGTCCGTTTGGCTTACGTAGACCAGCAACACAAACAGATAGATCCGGATAAGACGGTATATCAGACAATAGCCGAAAATTCGGAATACATTCGTTTGGGAAACCGTGAAGTAAATGCCAGGGCATATGTTTCCCGTTTTAATTTTTCCGGTGCAGATCAGGAAAAAATGTGCGGGATATTGAGTGGTGGGGAAAGGAACCGGTTGCATCTGGCGCTGACACTCAAGGAAAATGCCAATGTGCTTTTATTGGACGAGCCCACAAACGATGTAGATGTAAATACGATCCGGGCTTTGGAAGAAGGCTTGGAGAATTTTGCCGGATGTGCCGTGATTATATCACATGATCGTTGGTTCCTGGACCGTATTGCCACCCACATCCTGGCCTTTGAAGGTGATTCCGGGGTATATTTCTTTGAAGGTTCTTACAGTGAATACGAAGAAAACCGCAAACACCGCCTGGGAACGGAAATCAAACCGTTCAGATACAAGAAACTTCAGGATTAAACCGAATTTGGTCCTGCTGATCTTCAGTGTTTCTGTCATCAGTTGACTATTGAATTCCGGATCCAAAGGTTTTGTTTGGAAAGATAAACGTCAGAATGACACGCAGTTACAAAACTTCTTCAGGCAGAATGCTAAATAATGGTCGTTGAAGATCTTTTTTGAAAAGAAATCGCTATTTTTGATGGTTTTGAAAAATAACCTATAATCATTCTTATATGAGAACAGAGAAAAAAAGTTATGCATTGCCAATCATCATGATGATTGCACTATTCGGGATGATCTCATTTGTGACCAACCTGGCAGCACCGATGGGACAAGTATTGAAAGAACAGTTTGGAGTATCCAATTTCCAGGGATTACTTGGTAATGCGGCTAACTTCATAGCCTATGCCGTCATGGGTATACCGGGCGGTATACTGTTACAACGCATAGGATACAAAAAGACAGCTCTCATAGCCATTGCGGTCGGTTTTTTGGGAGTGTTCATTCAGTTCCTTTCAGGTCACTCACCTGAAAATGCCGCCTTCAGTGTCTATCTTCTGGGAGCATTTGTGGCCGGTTTTTCCATGTGCCTGCTGAATACCGTTGTCAATCCCATGCTCAACACCCTGGGTGGCGGCGGGAACAAAGGCAACCAGCTGATCCAGGTAGGAGGGTCTTTTAATTCTTTGATGGCAACCCTTACCCCTGCACTGGTAGGTATTTTAATTGGTGAAGCGGCCAAAGCCAACATCAAGGATGTATTTCCTGTACTGTACATCGCCATGGGGGTTTTTGCCCTGGTATTTTTTGTATTGATGGCGGTCAGGATTCCCGAACCGTACGTAACCCAGAGCAAAGATCCTTTGAAACAGCTGATGACAGGGGCTCTCAAATACAAGCATTTCGTACTTGGAGCTATTGCGATTTTCATATATGTGGGAGTGGAAGTGGGAACGCCGGGCGTAATGATCTACTGGCTGTCGGACAATCCCGAGGCGGGGAAAACCGTTGCAGGTTTTGTTGCCGGAACCTATTGGCTGCTTATGTTGGTGGGGCGTCTAATAGGAGCCTCCGTAGGCAGTAAAATATCGAGTAAGGTCATGTTGTCGGTCACTTCTGCCGTTGGGCTGATCCTGATACTACTTACCATATTTTCGTCTACTGAAACCATGGTACAGTTGCCCGTGCTGCAACGTTCGGCCATCGGCGGACTTTCCTTTGGAATGGCCCAGGTGCCCGTCAATGCCATGTATATAGTATTGGTAGGTTTGTGTACTTCCATCATGTGGGGCAGCATCTTCAACCTGGCCGTAGAAGGACTGGGTAAATATACTGCAGCGGCGTCAGGGATCTTTATGGTTTTGGTTTGTGGAGGAGGGATCCTGCCTGCCTTACAGGGTTTTGTTGCCGATAAGGCCGGATATATTTCCAGCTACTGGGTAATTCTCATAGGGCTGGCCTATCTTCTGTTCTATGCATTGGTGGGATCTAAGATCAGAAACAAAGAAATCCAAACAAAATAAATTATGGGAAAACCTTACGTTATAGGCATTGACATAGGTGGTCAAAGCACAAAAATGGGCGTTGTCGATGCCCGTGGCAATATCATTATCCAAACTTCTTTCGACGCGCGTGATATTATCACTTTGAAAGGTTATATGGATGAATTGGAAAAAAGTATTACCCATATCATTAATGTGCCTGCCGTAGGCGGAAAGGAAAAGATAAAAGGGATAGGCATCGGGGCTCCGAACGGCAATTATTACAAAGGAACCATAGAATCTGCACCCAATCTGAAATGGACAAAGGATAAACAGGGGAATCCCGAGGTCGTCTACCTGAAAAAAATGGTTGAAAAGATATTCGGCTTCCCTGTAGTGGTTACAAACGATGCCAATGCCGCAGCTCAGGGAGAAATGATCTACGGGGCAGCAAAAGGGATGAGGAACTTCATAGAGATCACGCTTGGGACAGGCGTGGGAAGCGGAATTGTGATAGATGGGAAGATAGTTTATGGCCACGATGGATTTGCCGGAGAACTGGGTCATACCACATCCGTTCGCAGAACGGGACGCCAGTGCAATTGCGGTAAGATAGGCTGTCTGGAGACATATGCCTCTGCGATCGGGGTGGCCCGGACTGCCCGTGAATTGCTGGAAATGGAACCTGAAAGGACCAGCTTATTGAGGAACCTGCCTGCCGATGACATCACTTCCAAGGATGTTGCCCAAGCTGCCGCCAAAGGGGATGAACTCTCCATAGAGGTTTTCAATTATACCGGCCGTTTGCTGGGAGAAGCATTTGCTGATTTTGTCGCCTTCAGTGCCCCCGAGGCAATCGTCCTGTTTGGAGGCCTGGCACAGGCAGGGGACCTGATCTTTAAACCGACCGTACAGGCCATGGAAGACAACCTGTTGTCTATCTGGAAAGGAAAGGTCAAAGTGCTTCATTCCGAGTTACCCGGTTCCGAGGCAGCTATCCTCGGATCGGCTGCACTGGCCTGGGAATTGTAAGGAGTTGTGGCATGAAGACAAATATTGTTAAAGAACAATTCACGATCAAATTCGGGAGTCCTGCCGGATGGGTATATGCCTCTCCCGGCAGGATCAACCTTATAGGAGAACACACCGACTATAACGGCAGTTTTGTTTTCCCGGGGGCTATTGACAAAAGAGTGGTGGCCGTTATTCGTAAGAATGGAACGGGAAAAGTTCGTGTCTGGTCGGTAGATCTGCAGGATTACGCCGAATTTTCCATGGAAGAAAGCGATCTGCCCAAAGCTTCCTGGGCCCGGTATATCTTTGGGGTATGCCGTGAGATCATCAAAAGAGGTGGAAGACTGGTAGGATTCGATACGGCTTTTGCCGGAGATGTACCCCTGGGAGCCGGGATGTCCTCTTCGGCTGCATTGGAAAGTACTTATGCATTTGCCCTCAATGACATGTTTTCCCTTGGGATAGATAAATTTGAGCTGGCACGCATCGGTCAGGCTACCGAACATCATTATGTGGGCGTAAAATGTGGGATCATGGACCAATTTGCATCGCTCTTTGGGAAAGAGGGGAACCTGATCCGTTTGGACACCCGCTCCATGGAATACAAGTATTTTCCGTTCCATCCACAGGGATATAAACTGGTTTTGCTCGATACGGCAGTAAAGCACGAATTGGCCTCTTCAGCTTATAACAAACGCCGCGAATCGTGTGAAAATGCAGCCCGGGTTGTAAGAGAGAACGGATATCCAACGGTGGAATTTCTCAGAGATGTTACCATGGATATGCTTCATGAAGTTAAGGACAAGCTTTCAGAGGAAGACTTCAAAAGAGCCAAATACGTTGTGGAGGAAACCTCCCGGGTACTGGTCGTAAGCGATGCCCTGGAACGGGATGACTATGAGACTGTAGGCCGGATGATGTACCTGACACACGAGGGAATGAGTCGTCTGTATGAGGTAAGTTGTCAAGAGCTTGATTTTCTTAACCGGATCGCAAAAGAATGTGGCGTTACCGGTTCACGTGTTATGGGAGGCGGTTTTGGAGGATGTACCATCAACCTGGTTAAAGATCACTTGTACGGAACGTTTCTGGAAAAGGCACAAGAACAATTTGCCCGCCAATTCGGTCACGAACCCAAGGTATATGAAGTAGTGATCAGCGATGGGGCTCGCAGGGTCTGCTAGTCAGACAATTCCGGACGGTCAATGTCCAGGAAAACATAGGTGTTGCCTACCAACTCCAGAAAGCGGAAGAAATCTGTTTTTGATATGACGACCGTATATCGGTTGTCATTGGGATGAAAACTGATCTCTTCCACTTTTTTTAACTTGTCGTCAAGGAATAAGACCACATGGTTTTCCGTATCATTAATAAGCCCGAAAGGAGACACGGAACCGGGTTCCACACCCAGGTAGCGCATCATCCGGGGAGGAGAGGCAAAAGTCAATTTGCCTTGCCGGAGCATTTTTTCTATACCCTGAATGGGCAATTGTCTTTTCCAGTCGAAAACAACCAGGTAATGACGGTTCCCTTTATGATTCCTGAAAAAAAGATTTTTACAATGCTGGGCTTCGATATCTTTCCAGTAAGCAATGGCCATCTCGGCAGTCGGGAGTGGCGGATGTTCGTATAAACGATATGAAATATTCCAGTCCCGGAGCTGTTTGAGTACTTTGTCCTTACGATCTTCCATAGTGCAAAAATACGTATATTTGCCTTATGATAATAAGAAAAGCAACGAAACATGATGCCACGGTCCTGGCCCGAAACCAGGTACAGATGGCGCTGGAATCGGAAAATATCATATTGGATTACCAAACTGTCAAAAAAGGTACGGAAGCCTACCTGGCCGACGATAACAAAGGGACAGCCTACATAGTAGAGATCGATGGAGAAATAGCCGGATCATTGCTCGTCACCAGGGAATGGAGTGACTGGCGGAACGCATGGATTTGGTGGATACAAAGCGTCTACACTACACTCCCGTACCGCCGAAAGGGTGTCTACAAGGCACTGTACAGCCATTTGCAGGAATTGGTACGACGGTCGGATGATGTGATAGGTATACGGTTATATGTTGCCAAGAACAATGCCCTTGCCCGGGAAATGTATCGCCATTTGGGAATGACCGATGAACATTATACCACCTATGAATGGCTTAAGGATTCGGATACGTTTAAGCCGGCAGAATGAAACGTTTCGGATTTTTTCTCTTTATGGCCGTTTGGGGTCCGCCTTCCCGTATAGGTGTTTTTCGAAACGGATACGTTGTGATTTAGCGAAAAACAGGGACAATCCCCACTGATAACGTATAATTTATTCCGGGCATCGGTCTTCCAAGGACCGATTCATATTCTTCGTTAAATAAGTTTTTCACGATCCCTTTCAGATGGATTACAAAGCGGGGGAAAACAAACTTTTTTTCCAAAGACAGATCATTCATGAAGTACGGTCCCAGGACTCCCAGTTTGCTATAGGTCTGATTACTTGAAGTGGTGTAACGTTCGCTGTAATATATCCAGTCATAGGTCAGGGTCCAGTCTTTCCATCCCAGGCGTCCTGTTATGGCCGATGAAAATTCCGGGATGTAAACCAATTGTTTCCCGATCGACTGGTCTGCCCAGCTTACGGGATCTCCAAAGTTAAGAGACCTTGTCCATGCAAAATTTCCGTCCACATCGATTCTCCAGTTCCGGTTCAGCTTCACCCCGAGGGAGCCTTTAACTTCTATGCCGTAGCTTTTGACTTGTTTAACGTTTACAGGCGACCAGAAACCTTTGAAAGTGGGAAGCCACAGAATCCAGTTATTTATATGGGAATAGAACCCGGCGAGACTCAAATTCCATTCCGAATTCTTTCCTTTGTGCCCGGCAGATATTCCGGCGTCAACTGTCAGACCTTCTTCAGGCAATAGGTCCGGATTTCCCCCGGGCATGAAATACAGGTCGTTGAGGGTAGGGTAGCGGAAGTTTTTTGCTATAGACGCTTTTAGTAGGATCTCTCCTTTTCGTGACAGCAGGTATTCTGCCAAAAATGAGGGTATCGGCGGAGTAAGATCTTTTCCGTAAATGTCGTTGCGCAGGTTCACCGATAGCCCAAGCCTTTCAAAGGGACGGTATTTTGCAGAGAGAAAACCCGATATTTCCAGCCTTGCCTGCTGATAGCCCAGCAGAGCCTCTTGACCCTCAATGGAAATAATGGCATTATCCACACTTTTGACGACATGTTGATTTAGGGACAGATTAGCCGAGAACATCCATCTGCGCCTATACCATTCCCCTTCTGCCTGCGCAAAAAAAGTGTGTACATTGCTTTGGGAGTTTACCATATTGGCCCAATCTCCGTTTCCCAAATCCCGCTTGTAAATGTAAAGCATGTCGGTATATATGTATCCTGTCTTGGCGGCTATTTTGTTTCTTTCTCCCAATCTATTCCACCCGATCACCGACCTGAACGTGTTGTCCGTCTGATTGTTTTTGACACTTGTGTTTTCTTTGTAATCAACGTTCAGCAGAGGGATCCCGCGGTCGGTCCGGGCATACCAGGCAGAAATGTTCCATGTGCCCTTTCCCGTCCCCCTGAACTGGAAGTCCTGCAATAGGTGAAAATCGCAAAAACTCCCGTTTTTGTTTCGTTCCACCGGGTATTCATATCCAGTAATATTCCCCTGATCGTCATAGAAAAAATTTTTCTTCCTGTAATTGACATATTTATAGTCGTTCCTGGAAGAGGCAATATAAAACCTGGTAGAACTGCTCCATTTGCTTTTGCTGTATGAAAGACGTAAAAATTCATCAAAAGTCCTGAAACTGCCTATCCCTTGTATGTAATTGACAGACAACCCGTCTTGCCCGGTAGTTTCCGTAGATAACGCTATGGCTCCTCCCAGGCCTCCCGACGAAACGGTGACCGAACTGGGACCGTGGTAAAGATCGGCCTTATCTATGAAAAATGCCGGAATAGTTGAAAAATCGACCATTCCCAACAAGGGGGAATTGATCTTCATCCCGTTCCAGGTTACTTGTGTATGGGAAGGGGATGTGCCGCGGAAAGATGCCGTGGAGAGCGTTGATCGTCCGTAGGATTTAATGAATATTGTACTTTTATGACTAAGCACTTGTGCCAGGGAGCCTGTGATATCATTGCGCAAACCCAATGAGTCTATTGTTGTCTTCTGCATACCCATATCCCTCAGTTTTCTTTGAGCCGTTATCCGGAGTGTATCAAGATGCCTTACCTCTATGGAGTCCTGGGCATTGAGATACCCGCAGGAAAGGATCAGTATATGCAGAAAGACGAGCGTCCTCATTATTTGATCATATTGTAATCGCTGATCCCGGTGACTTCGGTCGAGATTTCTCCCAGCCATCCCGATTTACCGTTTACTGCAGTCTGGACTTTGATAAAATCTATGAATTCCAGATGGATAGGTTCACCTTTAGAGGTAATTGCGTCGGAAATACGGAAAAGATTCTGGTCATTGTTGTCTACGTATCCCCAATCGTAAGGGGGACATATCCAGTTTCCTGTTTCTTCCGACAGGTAGTTGCGTGACTCCAGGCGGGTCCCGGTCAGGGTGTAATAGTCCGCTTTGATCCATGCCGGATAATAGGTGTCCTGATCATGGAACGGCTTCAGGTAATCTATAGTGCCCGTAGCGCCCAGGTTATCGATCCAGTGTACGGGGGATTCCGGTTCTCTGGGACGAAAATACGTAACGCTATATTGCTGCAATGTTTTTTCTTTACCGTGTTCACTGCCTCTGAGTTCATACCAGGTATCGTCAGGCAGCCCGTTGCCGTTGCTATCCTGCATAACCCATACGACACCCGGTTCGGAAGCATTGTCATGGGCATTACCTTCAATTTTAAGGTTATAATCCCCGTCGTTAACAATACTATGATCAAAACCGGCCACGATATAACCTCCAAAGGCCCCCAGAGAAACAAAAGAGCCCTGTCTTAAACGTTTTTCCGCATAAAGGACGGCTTTAGCGGGTGTGTCTTCGTTATTGAAACCTCCTATATTCAGTTCATTAATGAATTGGCCGGGAGCGGGCGTATATTCCAGTATCATATGCCAGCCGGGGTGGCTGCTCTCCTGTACAGGCCTGAAATATTTCCCGGACGGGGGAAACGGATCTTCGTCATCGCCCGGACCATCCCCGCCGGAGGATGGCTCAAGTACATGAACGTCAAAACTTGTCCGATCGCTTCCGTCCTCTGTAGTAACTGTGAATTGAAAACGGTATACGCCCGTATCTGTTGCCAGGAATGTAAAAACGCTGTCCCGGCTGACTTCCTCCGAATTAACCGTCCACAAGTAAACTCCGTTCTGTCCGTTGGCTATGACCGGACGCAATGTCAGGGAACTACCTGAAGCTATGGAATATCCATTTACAGGTACGGCCAAATAGATATAGGGACGTGCCCTTTTTAGCACTTCGATCCTGATATCTCGTTTGACTGTAATATCCTGACGGATGACCTGAAAAGTCAGTACAAACATGCCCGGTTCCGATGCAGTAAACATATAGACCTTTCCGGTTCCGACAATGATCCCGTTTAACGACCACGAATAAACCGCATCCCGGTCATAGCTCACCTGTGGAGCGATGGTCAGCGTATCTCCCGTCTTAATGCGGTATCTCCCGTCAGGGATTTCCAGTTCTATCAGTGGAGCAGGCTCTCTGTACAATTCCTTTCCACTGTTACATCCCGCCAGTAGCAGGAAAGAAAAGACAAACGGCAGAAATATCTTTTTCATCGCAGTCACTTAAAACAAAAGAAACCGGGATTAATTCCCGCTGTCAGCGTGTCTACAGGAACTCCCTGGGGATTGAACCGGTAAATTTTTCCTTGTTGTACGTAATCCAATGCATCGGATACGTAAATCTCACAAGTAGTAGGATCGACGGCCAGTCCGTAGTAAGGTCTTTGGGACAACCGGACAAACGGTACGGCAGGAAGCGATTCCGCATTAACGGACATACGCCATAAATTTCTGTTTAAAAAATAAAGGGTATCTTTTCCGGGGTTTAGGGCCAGGTAAGTTCGTGATTGTAGGTCTCCTGCAAGAAAAGCCTGTTCTATCTCCCGCTTTCCCGGGTCTATCCGGTACACGTTGCCCGAGGCCGCACACCAGATTTTGTCGTTACCATCCAGGAGCAATTGCGTCGGTTGTTTTTCCACTACGAGTGAATCTACAATCCGGTCCGTACGGGTGTCTATGACCAGCAACATGTTGTCATATGACCAGCAGCTTACAAAAAGAAGATTTTTCCATTGGGCCATCTCTTCCGTAGATCGGTGTCCGGGGGTGGGAACATACCCTGTGATCTGAAATGACACAGGATCCACTATCGTGATCTTTTCCTGGTACAGATCTGTTACGTAAGCTTTATGATCATTAATAAAGTGAATATATCTGGGTGAGATCATGCCGGTTATGGAACCTTTGAGCCGGAAGGTGTCCGGATCTATGACAAAGATTATCCCGGAATTATTCACCACTATATATCCCTTTCCCTTGTATATGGTCATGGATTGTGCCACATCACCCAGGTTGATCCCGTTTGCCCTTACAAAGACCTCATTATGCATATTACCTGACCCGGGAATGTAATAGGACAGGGAAGCATTGCCGTACATGAAGTTTCCCTCGTTAACAATGAACAGACCTTCTCCCGACGGACCCAAATGAAAATCCTCGGTTTCGGCAGGGCCGTACTTCATGCATGATACCGTCAGGAACAGAATCAGCATCAAAGCCGTTGCCCGGTATATCCTTTCGTATATCACAAGGGGAGGCCTTCCACAATAATGTTATCCATGCAAAAATAAGCGGGTGTATTCATGCCGTATGCTCCCGTGTCGGAACTTTCCATGGAAAAAGTTAGTTTATGTATGGGCCCCAGGGAGGATAAATCGACTTTCTCCCATAAATTCACGATTCCTCTGGAAGTGGAAGTGCGAAAATCGGCAAGGTAAAAATCAACGGATCCTTTTTTCAACCCATCTTTTCCATGACCGGTAAAGGTGACCTTCAACCAGTCCTGATCTTTATGGGAAAAAGATTTAGCGAACAGATCCCCGTGTGTCATGGATAAAGCAGTGTAAGAACTGTTGGTAACGAAAAGGGATAAAAAGATCATTTCTTTTTCGGGATCTTTGAAGAAAATTTCACAGTCCGTTCCCAAAAATACCAGGCCAAAGGTGGCCGATTTGCTATGGCCTCCCTGTCCTGTTTGCGGGTCCTTGAAATATACGCTGCATTGGTTTAAAAACCCTTGGGTTTCCATATCGTTCCATCTGGAGGGAACAATCCCGTTCCATGAACTGTATACATATCCTTCGTATTCGAAAGTCGAAAATGCATACCCAAAGGATAATCCCGATTCGGTATGTACATAAGGTACGAAGGACTCATCGTAAAGATTGTCACCGTAAGGTGAACTGGCCAGAGATGTTTCTAAAGCATCTTCGAATGTAATGATGTACGATTCAGGTTCTACCGGAACATTAGGGGTACAACCTACAAAAAGTGCAGCAATGCACAAAGCTGTAATTAAAAAATAGTTTTTCATTTATAAGAAAATTGGTTAGTTCTCCGCTATAATAACAACGGCAGGTCTTCTGACTTATCCCTGTTTCCGTCGCCTTCCCGAACCCTAAGGTCAGTGGCAAGAATGACGGCTACATTTGGAACATTCGTTCCGGGATTCACAGCAGCGGGAACTGTTGCCGATTTTCACGGCATTCCCTTTTAATCCTCCGGACCGTTCTCAGGTCCTTCGGAACCGGTGTCGTGCAAATATAAGTGGTTTTGGGGAATATTCTACTATTTTTGCAGAGAAAATGAGAGAAACTATGAGAAATGCTATAAACTTACTGACATGTATAGTATTGTGTTGTGCTTTTCCCCACATTGCCGCTGCCAGAGGAAGCTATGTGGTTGATTCTATGGAAAGTGCGATACTGGGAGAAGTCCGGCATTTTGCCGTATATCTACCTGAAAGTTATAATAACAGTCCGCAACGGAAGTATCCGGTCCTTTATTTGTTACATGGCGGTGGCGGTTCCTGGCGTGATTGGGGCAGGGTGGGCAATATGGCCCGAATAGCGGACAGGCTGATTTCAGCCCGGGAAGCCCGGGAAATGATCATTGTAATGCCGGATGCCGGAACTACTTTGATGACGTATTTCAACGGAGGGAGCTGGAATTTTGAAGATCATTTTTTCCGGGAATTCATGCCTCTTGTTGAGAGTCGTTACAGGATCGTATCAGAAAAGGGATCCCGTGCGATTGCCGGCCTGTCTATGGGAGGCCAGGGATCCATCATGTACGGCTGTCACAGACCGGATCTGTTTTCAGTAGTATATGCCATGAGTGCTTACCTCTACAAAATGGATCTTTCCATGTTCAAAGAGGATAGTCCGGTAAACCGGGATATTCAGCAAAGGGTTGAAGACAATAATGCGGTGAAATACATTTCCGGGCTCTCAGAAGATGATGCATCCGCCTTACGTACGGTAACCTGGGTAATCGATTGCGGTGACGATGATTTCACTTACCGTGCTAACGTGGAATTTTCACTGGCCATGAAAGAAAAGGGGATCCCGTTGCAAATCCGGATATTTGACGGGGCACATACCTGGGAATACTGGCAGGCGGCCTTGGGCAGGGCGCTTCCCTACATCTCGGCAAACTTGTAAATAAGCGGAGCTTCTTCCGGGGACGGGAAGATGCTGTATCCTTCACTGAGCTCCGGTGTTGATCCGGTTCCTTTATAGGGGACAAAAGCCGTAGTCCGGTCGGAGCTTATCAGGTCCCCTGACTTATCCTGATGTTGGGATACAAAGTTCCCAATACACCAAGTGATTGAATGTTCCCCGGGGAAAAACCCATATTGAACCGGTCAAGCGGTATGGCAAGGATCGTTCTTGTGTAAAAGTCCTGACAAAGGCTTCCAGTCTTTGCTGCATAAACGGTTCCGGTTTCAGGATCAACAATAAAAGTCGGGGCATACAATGCAACACCCCAAAGAATCCCGGAATCCCTTTGCAAAACGCTTTTCAGCGAATTGAAAGAAGAATAGACCAGAAAACATGTTTCATCCTTTAAACTATAAAAATATAGTATATTTGCGCCTCAAATTCAAAATGATGGAATCAACCCGTCAGAGGATCATACGTTCTGTCAGGGCAGTTTCACCGGGGGCGTTGAAAACATCCTGGTGGCTGATCAGGATCATGTTCCTTGTGACGTTCATCATAACGATCCTGAACTATTTTGGTGTGATATCCTGGATATCTATGCATTTAACCCCTTTTTTCTCCAGGTTCGGATTACCCGGAGAAGCAGCACTTGCCTATGTGTCGGGCTATTTTGTAAATTGTTATTCTGCCATAGCCGTAATGATCTCTCTGAATCTGGATGCCAGGACCACTACCATTTTAGCGGTAATGGTACTTTGTTCGCACAATATACCCCTGGAAACGGCAGTACAGAAGAAAACCGGCACTTCGGCTATCCGGATGGTCATAGTTAGGACAGTATCGTCATTATTATTAGGATGGATATTGAACCTGATCATGCCCGGAGAAGCCACACTTCCTTCAACGGGTGTGAGCGAGGGAATGAAAATGGAATTCTGGCCCATGTTGGGAGAATGGGTGTGGGATACGATCAAGATAGCCGTTCCTATGGTTGTACTTGTGTTTTCCCTGACTGTTATTCAACGGTTGCTTTCAGAATTTGGCGTAATACGTTTTATAGCCAGATTTCTCAAACCGGTAATGCTTTTTTTTGGGTTACCGCCTAAAACTGCTTTCCTTTGGATAGTGGCCAACACGCTGGGCCTTGCATACGGAGCAGCCGTAATGATTGACGAAGTAGAGGCCGGAAAGATCTCTGCCGAAGATGTAGATTTGTTGAACCACCATATAAGTGTTTCACACAGTAATGTAGAGGATCTGCTGTTGTTCACTGCCATAGGGGGCATTTTATCATGGATGCTGCTTTCAAGATGGATAATGTCTCTTGTTCTTGTATGGGAGAGACGCTTGGAGCAGTTTGTTGGTAAAAGGATAAAGGGAATATAAAAAAAGTCGGGGCGAAATGACTCGAACATTTGCCCCCTTGCATCCCCAAGCAGGTATATTTCAGATCCTATGGAGATACCAGATCCGGGCGGCTTGTGATTGCCTCAACGAGATATTTCTTACCGGTGTGTTTTTACGATTGGGAGGTGATCTTAAAGGTTGAAAATTTCAAGTTTGCTCCTAATGATTACTTGATAAACCGGAAGTTCAAATAGACAAATAGTCTAATACACGAATGAATCAATCCTTATCCTGTAAGCAACGGACAGAAAACCCGGTTGTTGTGTAGTTGCTGCCCAAATCTAAATTTGACACCATTTTTCTTGAATGCCTTGTCATAGTGCGTTCTTTTTTTCTCATATTATAAAAATTTAGCTTATATGCTTAACTTTGTTTCCACGCTAAGCTGGCAATTTTACCTCACAGAAGCTACTTATGAGAAACTATTATTTTTCGCGCTTTCCCAGAATCAGGAAGAGTTATCTTGATGTATGTTCCCTGACCGAAAGGAAACATCATGTTCCAATTCTTCTGGAATGTGATGTTAGCGAAAGCCTAAAAAAAATCCATCTTAAAAAAGATTCCGGCGAAAAGATTTCGCTGAATTCCTGGCTCGTGAAACTGGTAGGGGATATTCTGGCCAAACATCACGAAATAGCTGCCTATGTTTATAACGACAGGAGTTTCATTGTATTTAATGAAATAAAACTGTTGATGATTATGGAGAAAACTCCCAATGGCAAGCCCATGCCTCTGGGCCTCTTAATTGATAAGCCCAATGAAATGAGCATTCCCGAGATCAAAGACTGTTTGGAAGAAGCCAAAAATCAGAAAGTGGGGACCAAGCATATGCTCGTGAATAAGTCCCCGGGAGTACTTGAGACTTTTTTTTGTTGTTTACTTCCCGTTCTGAGAAAATTTATTTGGAAAATCATGTTGTGGTATCCTCCCTTTGCTTATGCCAAAATGGGGAACGTACTCTACACCTCTGTAGGTATGGTTGGTCAGATAAAGGGGTGGTTTGTGCACCGAACCATCCACCCGGTTTCTTTTGGTATCGGGTCCATATTGAAAAAGCCTGTAGTAGTCGACGATGAGGTGAAGATAAGGGAAATATTGAATGTGACAATCCTCCTTGACCACGATGTCCTGGACGGTGCCCCGATGACGAGGTTCGTCCAGGAATTCGTGGAGTGGGTGGAGTCAGGTCACGGCTTGTAGCCTGTATCGGAGCATAGGCCTTTCCTCTGCACGTGCTTCGTTAATTTGTTTTGAACCGCTCGTGTGAGGTGATCCTGGCGTTGTCCACGGCATGAATGATGTGGACTTGCTAATTTTTACCAGACCAATCCGTTGATGTCCCTTACACAAGCTGCCTAACCTGTATCGACGAAGTTGCTTACTTTGCAAAACAATGCAGAAATGCGTGATTGATTATTAATTTTATAGACGAAAGGGTGTCCTTTACCAGGCATCCTTTTTTTCTTATATCTTTGCACGAAGCTTGTCGGACCAGATGGGGATTGAAAAGATTGTGTTTTCCCAAAAGAAAAAGCAGCTACACAAAATTATCTGTAACTGCTTGGTTTTCAAAGTCGGGGCGAAATGACTCGAACATTCGACCCCTTGCACCCCATGCAAGTGCGCTAGCCAACTGCGCCACGCCCCGCTTTTTAGAGGTGCAAATATACAGCTTTTTTACGAATTTTATACATTTATACTAAAAACTGAATGGAAACCATTAAATGCCTTATCGCCGGAAGCGGTCCTGCCGGCTACACAGCAGCCATCTATGCAGCTCGTGCCAATTTACAACCTGTTCTTTACGAGGGAGTCTTAAGGGGCGGTCAATTGACTACGACCACCGAGATTGAAAACTTTCCGGGATATCCCGATGGAGTAGACGGGAACCTTTTGATGGAAGATCTGCGAAGACAGGCGGAACGTTTTGGTACAGACCTTCGGGCAGGTATCATTACGGAGACCAGACTAGACCGGTCGCCCTTTTGGATAAAACTGGATGACGGGACTGAAATCCTGACAAAAACCCTGATCATTGCCACCGGTGCCACCGCAAGGTACCTGGGCCTCGAATCGGAGCAAAAATTCATAGGAATGGGCGTTTCCGCCTGTGCCACCTGTGATGGATTTTTTTACAGGGGAAAGGATGTGGCTATTGTGGGAGGCGGGGATACGGCCTGTGAGGAAGCGATGTATCTTTCCGGTCTGTGCCGGAAAGTATATATGATAGTCAGGCGTAATGTCTTCAGGGCATCAAAGGTGATGCAGCAAAGAGTGCTTTCCACCCCGAATATAGAAGTGTTGTGGGAGCATCAGACGCGTGAGGTCCTTGGTGATGAAACAGGCGTTACGGGAGTCCTTCTGGTACACAGTTCGGGCAGGGAAAGGATTGTTGATATACACGGTTTTTTCCTGGCCATTGGACATCATCCCAATTCCGAGCCTTTCCGTCCGTGGGTGGAAGTTAATCCGGAAGGATATATCATTACCAATCCTAAAAGTTCGGAAACAAATATTCAAGGAGTATTTGCAGCAGGAGACGTGCAGGATCCCAAATACCGCCAGGCGATTACTGCGGCCGGAAGCGGTTGTATGGCTGCTATTGATGCGGAACGTTACCTGTCAATGTGTTCTGGCTTATAATTTGCTAAACTGTCGTATATTTGCATCTGATGTTATTGATGAAAAGACAACTATTTTTTTTCCTGGTCCTTTTGCTGACGGTAACTGCTGCCTGCGTGAATCAGTTCGAAACCCTGTTGCGCAGCACAGATTATGAATTGAAATTTAATAAAGCCATTGAATTTTTTGAGGCCGGAAGATATTCAAGGGCACAACCCTTGCTGGAGCAATTACAGATGGTTTACAGTGGTACTACACGGGATGATACGTTACAGTATTACCTTGGACTGAGTAATTACCATCTAAACGATTTTGTAGTTGCGGAGGATAATTTCAAACGGTTTGTAGAAATATTTCCCCGCAGTCCTTTTACAAAAAACGCGCGTTTTCTAAGACTAGATTGTCTTTACCAGAACACATACCGTTATGAACTGGACCAGCAGCCCAGCCGTATAGCCATAGCCGCTATTGAAGAATTTCTCTATGATTACCCCGGGAGCGAGTATGAAGTTGTTTGCAGACAAATGCTCGCTGACATGTATGACCGCCTGGACCGCAAGGCTTTTGAGTCTGCCAGGCTTTATTATACAATAGAAGATTATAAGGCTGCCACCCATGCCTTGAAGGAAACACTCAAGGACAACCCGGAAAGCAGTTACCGGGAAGAGATTCTGTATTACATTGTTGCTGCCAATTACCAGTATGCAGACAACAGCCTGCCGGAATTGCAACGGGAAAGATTTCTAAATGTAATAGACGAGTATTATAATTTTATAAGTGAATATCCGGATTCGCAACACAGAAGGGAAGTGGATAACATGTTCCGGAAAGCACAGCAATATACAACAAGAAATAATAATTAAACATATATGGAAAGCAAGAAGCAACCTGTACCTGAAACTACAATCACCCGTGATATATCCGGTTTATTACAAGAGACGGGGAACATTTACCAGACGGTCATGATCATAGCCCAAAGGGCAAATCAGATAGCCATGGAGGTTAAAAAAGAGCTGAATAGCAAGCTGGAAGAATTTTCAACCTTTGCTGATACTTTGGAAGAGACATTTGAAAACAGGGAACAGATTGAAATTTCACGTTATTACGAACGGCAGCCAAAACCTACACTGATAGCCATAAAGGAATTTGAGGAAGGAGAAACCTATTATAGGATGGGTGAAGAAACTGAAGAATAATATTGCTTTACTCACTGAGCATATCCAATTATGCCCTCATCAATGTCCTGGATGTTGATTTTTCAAAGGGCCTGACAATCATTACCGGGGAGACCGGTGCTGGTAAATCTATTATATTGGGTGCCCTTTCTCTTGTCCTGGGACAGAAAGCCGATGTCGGCGTTCTCAGGGATCCGTCGGTAAATGCCGTAGTTGAGGCCTGTTTCAAGATCCCCGGAACAGAAAGTGACATGGAACAGCTTTTTGAACAGGAACAGGTAGATTTTTCCAGTGAACTGACTGTCCGGCGTATTATCTATCCCAACGGAAAAAGCCGTTCTTTTGTGAATGACCAGCCTGTCAATCTTTCTTTTCTCAGGTCTTTGGGCAACACCCTGATAGACATACATTCGCAGCATGAGAATCTGTTACTGGCGGATATTGATTATCCCGTGAAAGTAGCGGATGCATTTGCCGGGCTGGGATCTTTGGTAGATCAGTATAAAAAAAAGTACAGGGATGTACTTGCCCTTTCGGCGAGTGTACGATCGCTGCGCACCTTATGTGATCAGACACAAAAGGACTTGGATTACCTTTCTTTTCAATATAACGAGCTGCAGTCCGCAAAACTTGAAGAAGGTGAACAGGAAGAACTGGAAAAGGAATTGGGTATGTTGGAGCATGCTGCTGAAATCAGGCAGTCCCTTTTCCAGATATTGGATATTTTGGAAAACGGACAGGCACCTGTGCTATCTGCTGTAAAAGATGCTGTCAGGCTAGCCGGTTCCATAACAGTCCAAAACTCCGGTTTCAAAGATGTGTCAGAGAGAATGGAACAAGCAAGGATTGAGCTCAAGGACTTGGCCCAGGAATGTTCAAGATCCCTGCAGCAAGTCAGGGATGATCCTGCCAGGCTGGAATCCGTTACCCTCAGGCTGGATACGATTTATTCCCTGCAGCGCAAACACCGTGTGCAGACTATAGGAGAACTGCTTTTACTTGAGAAAAGTATAGAGAAAAAACTGAATGAGGCAGTGAACGATTCTTCCAACCTGGATAAATTGGAAAAAGAACTGGAAAAGGCTGTTCAGGAACGGAACTCCCTTGCCGAACGTCTGCACCGGGAACGCAACGATTGCCTTAAAGATCTTTCACATCAGCTGCGCACGAGGCTGGCCTTACTCGGAATCCCAGACGCACAGATAGATTTTGTTATACAACAGAATCCTTCATACGGACCATTGGGAAACACCCGTATTGAGATTATGTTTTCTGCAAACAAGGACATGTCTCCCAGGGAATTGAGCAGTATAGCCTCGGGAGGGGAAATGTCCCGCCTGATGTTGTGTGTCAAATCGGTAATTGCCCAACATTCCGGATTGAGTACCATCATTTTTGATGAAGTTGATCTGGGAGTATCCGGGAAGATCGCTGACCGCATGGGAAATATGATCCATGAGCTTTCGGAGTACATGCAGGTCCTTGCGATAACACACCTGCCCCAGGTCGCAGCCAAGGGGAGCACCCATTACCTGGTAAAAAAAGATGTCGTTGAACAAGTGACCGAAACACGAATTTTACCTCTGACAGGTGATGCAAGGATTATGGAAGTGGCCAGGATGTTGAGTGGGTCTAGCATTACACCTGCTGCCATTCAAAATGCACAAGAATTGTTAAAATCATAATTATGAGAGTACTGATATTGGAAAATTACGATCGTATTTCTGCCTGGGCAGCTAATTATATAGCAGAAAAGATCAATGCTTTTACGCCTAACGCCGGGAATCCTTTTGTGCTGGGTCTTCCAACTGGTTCTTCTCCCCTGGGCACCTACAGGGAGCTCATCTCTTTATACAAAGCAGGAAAAGTATCCTTCAGGAATGTGGTTACGTTCAATATGGATGAATACGTGGGCATACCGGAGGATCATCCGCAGTCATACCATTATTTCATGCAGGAAAACTTTTTCAAGCATATTGATATCAGGCCTGAAAACATCCATATCCTGAACGGAAATGCACCTGATCTTGTTGCCGAATGCGCTGCTTATGAAGAAGCCATCAGAAACGCAGGAGGGATAGATCTCTTCCTGGGAGGTGTGGGATCTGACGGTCACATTGCCTTTAATGAACCGGGATCATCGCTTGTCTCCAGGACAAGGATTAAGACGCTGACTACAGAGACCATATATGCCAATGCCCGGTTTTTTGACAATAATATGGACAAGGTTCCCAAAACGGCACTTACCGTAGGCATAGGGACTATTATGGATGCCGGCCAAGTCATGATCCTGGTCAGCGGTCATACGAAAGCCAGGGCATTGCGTCATGCCATAGAAGGTCCTATTTCCCATATGTGGACAATAACTGCGTTGCAGATGCACCCCCATGTGATCATCGTGTGCGATCGGGCTGCAACCGGGGAATTAAAAACAGAGACGGTCCGCTATTTTATGGACATTGAAAAGGATAACCTTTGATCAGGGAAGGAGCTCCACAGTGAAATCGGGACGGTAGCGGATTATCCGGGTACTTATATTGGAATAACCCCCTTTCCCTGATTTTTTCAGAAATGATATTTTAGTTTGCAGCAAAGGCAACTGAAGATTTTCCAGGCAGTCTTCAAAATGCTTGCCGTACCTGTTAAGTGCATACATAAAATAGTAAGCCACATCATAGCCCTGAAATGCAAACTGCGAAGGTTCGCTATGAAACAAACCCCTGTAATGTTGCACAAATTGCCTGACAGCGGAATCTGAATAATCTACGTAGGCAGTTACCGGCAGAATAACTTGTAGTTGATGGAGGGCTGTGAGATCCAGCGTTTCAAAACTCCTCCATCTTGACAATCCGAACAGTTCTACTGGTATACTGTCGTAAGCTGTCAACAAGTGCAGGTTCCTGATGGCATCAGAGACAAAGGCCTCATTCTGAGAAGCTATAATGACCTGATTTCTTGGATTGGATCCTAAAAGCTCTCTCAGGACTTCGGTAACTTCCCTTCCCTGAAGAACATCATATGAGAAGTTTCTGTACGGCACCAGGTTATTGTCCAGTAAAGTGCGGATACCCCGGGAAACGATTTCTTCCCCTTCCTCGGATATGATCCAGATAGAGGCGTAGTGTGGTTCCAGATACTTTAGAAGGGATTGCTGTTGGGCAGTTAGTGCGGGTTGTATTTGAAACAAATCGGGAGAGGAATTGACCCAGACCTCTGCATTGCCATCCAAAGGGGACACTATTTTTGTCCCGCTGTGCCTGAAATAAGCCAGCGTGCTTCCAATCTCGTTGGAATAGACAGGACCGATTATCAGATCGCTCCTGCCCAATCTTTCACCGGAAAGCAATTCGTCCGCAGACTGTTCGTTCCAGTCAAAAACCTGCAGTACAACCTGCATACCCTGGTTTTTTATCTTTTCGACAGCAAGGAGCACTCCCTGGTAAAATTCCAAGAAACCCGGACTGCTCACATTCTCTGACAAAGGCAGTATGAGTGATACCACAGGCCTGTATGTACCCGAAGGGATATAATCACGGCATGGGGGAATCCTTTCCTTTATTGGCTGGAACTGATCCGGTACAGCAACCGTATCCTTTGGCAATGTCTGAATATCTTCTGCCTTTGGGGAATCAGGATCCGGTATGAGCAGTATCTGTCCACGTGACACCTCCCCTGTGGTAAGATTATTCAGGATAGCAATATCTTTAGGGTTGGCTTTATATTTTCTGGCAATGGAATACAATGTCTCCATCCAGCGGACCCTGTGCCGGATATACTTCTGTTGCTGTGCATTAAGGTTTATTGCACCAAACAACAGAATAATGAATAAAAAGCGACGTATCTTCATAAACGGGCTAGCATATTGCGGATGCAACCCTCCATATTGTCGTAAAATGCATCATCGTAAGTGAGGGGTACAAAAGCCGTGCCCGTCAGGTGTTCAAACAATTCTATATAGCGGTTCGAAATACTTAATATCACATCGTCTGTCAGCTCCGGCATCTTTTGTCCGGGTTGTCCGCTAAAACCGTTCTCCATAAGCCATTCCCTTACGAATTCCTTGGATAGTTGTCTGGGTGGGAGCCCCTGGGGAAAATTCCTATGGTAATCTTCTGCGTAGAAATACCGGGATGAATCGGGGGTGTGGATTTCATCTATCAGGTAAATCCGGCCTCCAAGCTTTCCAAATTCGTATTTAGTATCTACAAGAATAAGACCTTTTTCGGCAGCCAGTTCCTGTCCCCGTGCAAACAATGCCAGTGAATACGCTTCCAGTTTTTCGTAATCTTCCTGGCTAACCAGACCTCTGGCAATGATTTCGTCCCTTGAAATATCCTGATCGTGGGAGCCAATAGCGGCCTTGGTCGTAGGAGTAACGATCGGTGTCTGAAACGGCTGATGTTCTCTCATGCCATTAGGCAGTGAGATTCCGCACAGTGTGCGTTGCCCGCTTTTATAAGTTCTCCATGAACTTCCTGTCAGATAGGCCCTGACGATCATTTCAACGGGAAATGGTTCACACCGGTAACCGACAGTGACCATAGGATGAGGTGTGGCGATCTTCCAATTTGGAACGATATCACTTGTCAGGTCCAGGAATTGAGAGGCTATTTTATTTAGTATCTGACCTTTGTAGGTAATGCCTCTAGGAAACACAAAATCAAAGGCGGATATCCTGTCGGTCGCTATCATTACCAGGATACGTCCGTCAATAGTATAGACGTCGCGGACTTTTCCAATATATGAACCTGTCTGCCGGGGAAAATGAAATTCAGTACGTGTGACCGATCTCATAACGATCGACTATTTGCGGCTTTTAGCGTACTCCCTGTTAAGTGCGTTAACCACATCAGTTGTGATATCCAGTGCCTTGCTGCCTTCAATGACGGTGTTGCTGCTTCCGTCAGTAGTCAGTATCAGGTCATAATTGTTTATCACACGGTATTCAGCCAGGTAAGTCCTGAGGGCATCCAGTACGCGGTTGAGCATAACCTGATTTTCTTCTGCCAGTTCCAATTGTTTTTGCTGGGCATATTGTTCCAGTTCCTGTTGGCGGGCAGCCAGCTGGTTCTGCTGTGTTTCTGCTTGGGACCTTGTGATCAGTCCTTTTTGCACTTTTTCCTGGAAATTGTTCACATCATTTTCAAAAGCACGTCCTTTCTTTGTCAGGTCATCTTCAACAATACGGGCTTTTGCAGTCAGATCTGCCTGGAGATCAATAAAAAAATCATATTTATTAAAGAGTGAATCAATGCGTATGTAAACGATGCTACCGGCAGCTGGCTGGCTAATCTCCTGTTCGGATTTTTCCGGACCGGGTGTTCCTTTTCCTGCTCCCGTAAAGTATAAAGCATAGAGGACTATAATAGCAAGTGCCAGAAGAATAGTGGTTATCAGTGATGTTTTTTTCATAATTAATTTAATAAATACTAAGAACTCGCAAATATAATTAAAAATCGGAGAGATGCCTTAAGTACATCTGAATGGTATTTTCCAACCCCAGGTAAATCGACTCACAGATCAATGCATGTCCAATGGAAACTTCAAGGAGTCCCGGGATATTACGACGAAAATAGGCAATGTTTTCCAGGTTCAGGTCATGACCGGCATTCAGTCCCAGAGAACAGGACATGGCTGTCTGTGCAGCCTTTATATACGGTTCGATGGCTTTCTCCGGGTTCAGACTGTACATTTTGGCATAGGCTTCCGTATAGAGTTCCACACGATCTGTTCCTGTCTTTGCAGCAGCACTTACCATTTCCGGATCGGGGTCCACAAAAATGGACGTTCGTATCCCGGCCTTCTTAAATAGGGCCACCCATTCTTTCAGTTCCCGTCCAAACCGGAGTGTATTCCATCCGGCGTTCGAAGTAATGGCATCGTGGGCGTCCGGAACAAGTGTTACCTGATCAGGTTTTGTTTCAAGAACTAGATCGATAAATGAAGGGATAGGATTTCCCTCTATGTTAAATTCGGTAGTTATAATTGGCCGGATGTCCCTGACGTCCCTGTAGCGTATGTGACGTTCATCCGGTCGCGGATGGACTGTAATCCCATTTGCACCGAATTGTTCACAATCCTTGACGGCTTGTAGCACATCAGGCATGTTCCCTCCGCGCGAATTGCGCAGGGTAGCAAATTTATTTACGTTAACACTCAGTTTTGTCATTATTCGTTATCTTTGTTGCAAAAGTAAGCCAACTTATCGGCAATACAAATATGAAGGTCGTTTTTTACGGTAAGGAAATAAAAAAAGACTGGTTTCTTCCTGAAAAGGAGGGAGTTTCTTTTCAAATACTGGGAAATGACCGGAAGTTGCCGCCGGAAACCGATCTGCTTGTCACTGTGGGAGGTGACGGCACTTTTCTGGAAGCACTTGAGATTGTGGGGGATTCAGGTATTCCAATTGCCGGAGTGAACTTTGGCCGCATGGGTTTCTTGACCGGTTGCGGTCCTGATTTTATCGGACACTTATTTGATTCTGTTCAAAATAAGAAGTTTTCAACGACAAATCATACGGTTTTGTCTATAGAAGGGGAAACAAAGAAGGAGCAGATCTATCCCTATGCCATAAACGAAATTTGTATCCAGCGCTTCAGTTCGGCCATGATTGAGATGGATGTGAAAATGAACGGCAAGCATCTGTCCACCTATCGAGGAGATGGCGTAATTGTGGCCACGCCTACCGGCTCTACGGCTTATTCCCTGAGCGTTGGCGGACCTGTGGTCTTCCCTGAATCGGGGGTACTCATAATATCACCTATTGCACCACATAACCTGAACGTACGTCCTCTTGTTATTCCTGACAACGCCGTTCTGGAAATTAAAGTAAGGAGTCGCAGTCCGAATGCACATTTGCATCTGGACAACAGATCGGTAGTCGTGGACCTTCCTTACGGTTTTGTGGTGAAAAAGGCCCATTTTAGTATTACCAGCCTGTCTTTTACGGGGAACGATTTTATCACTACATTGAGAGAAAAACTGATGATGGGATTTGACAAGAGAAACGGAGACCAGGAAAATGAATGAATATAAAGATAATATTCCGCAACACGTGTCCATAATCATGGACGGAAACGGACGATGGGCACTGTCCCGTGGGATGGAACGAAAAGAAGGACACAGGTGTGGTGCAGAAGCTATGCGTATAGCTGCTGAATTTGCTGTTGAAAAGGGAATATCTTACCTCAGCCTGTTTGCTTTTTCAGAAGAAAACTGGGGACGTCCTAAATGGGAGACGGATGCGTTGATGACCCTACTGATGGATACTATTCATGACGAGACACCCAATATGATGAAAAACAACGTACGTTGTCTTTTCATAGGGAATCGCAATAATTTAAATGCTGATATACTGCAGCAAATGGACAAATGTATGGCAGAGACTGCCTGCAATAACAAGATGACCCTAATCATTGCTATCAATTATAGCGGTAAATGGGATATATTACAGGCTGTGAAACAGTTGCTTATGGAAAATCCATCCGGGGATATCACCCTTTCACAAGATGTTTTTTTCAATTATCTTTCTACAGCGGGAATCCCTGACCCTGATCTGATGATAAGGACAAGCGGTGAAATGCGCATTAGCAATTTCATGTTGTGGCAAATGGCCTATACTGAATTGTATTTTACACCCGTACTTTGGCCCGATTTTCGCAAGTCTGATTTCGAAGCTGCCCTGGAAGCCTTTAAAAAGAGAAAACGCCGTTTTGGAAAGATTGAAGAATCTATTAATATCCCTTAAATGAAGCACCTGATCCTCTGCCTTATTTTTTTATTGACGGGAATTCATCTTTCTGCCCAGATTGCGGAACGATCGGCGGTTAAAGATTCTACTGATCAAAATCAAAGCTCTGTAGTGATCGATTACACCAATCCCAGAAAATGTACGATTGCCGGTCTGACTGTAACCGGGGTTAATTATTTGAATGCGGATCAGATACTTTCCCTTACAGGTCTTGCTATTGGCGATACGATCAACATACCGGGTGAAGAGATTCAGACCATTGTTAAACGGCTCTTTATGCAGCGTTTCTTTTCCGATGTGGGAGTATATGTCGACAGCCTTGTCAACGACCAGGCTTATCTAAACATCAACATTGCCGAACGGCCCAGGGTCTCTCTGTGGAAATACGAAGGTGTCAGGAAAGGGGAGCAGACCGATATTGAAGAAAGGGTCCGTCTGAGGAGGGGAAGCGAGCTGTCAGATTATGTGATCAAATCTTCCAGTGAAATCATAAGACGGTATTACCTTGAAAAAGGATTTCTCAAATGCGAGGTAACGGCAACACATCAGGAGGACTCCATCATAAAAAATGCCGTTCAGGTCACATTTCATGTAGACCGTAAGGAGAAAGTTCGCATAAAACAGATCAACTTTCTGGGTAGCGATAAGATTTCTTTGCTCAAAATGCGGTTTGCCATGAAGAAGACAAAAGACAAACGGTTGTACAATTTCTTCTTCAGTAAAAAATTTGATGAAAAGGAATACAATAACGATAAGCAGCTTTTGTTACAGAAGTTTCATGAATTGGGTTACCGGGATGCACGTATAGAAAAAGATTCCATTTATCATATAGATGAAAAGAACCTGGGGATAGATATCCATATAGACGAAGGGAAAAAATATTATTTCCGTAATATTACATGGACGGGTAATACCCAGTATTCCAGTGAAATGCTCAATTCCGTTTTGCGTATCGGAAAGGGAGATGTCTATGACGTCGTAACTATGGAGGAACGCTTGTTCGGAGGAGGGAAAATGCAGCAGTCCAACGTCTCGCAGGTATATAAGGACCAAGGTTACCTGTTTTTCAGGGTAGTCCCCGTAGAAGTGAACATCGTACAGGATTCCGTCGATGTTGAAATGCGTGTTTTTGAAGGCAAACCGGCAACTTATAACCGGATTATCATCAACGGCAACAACGTCTCAAACGAAAAGATCATACGCCGGCAGGTCTTTACGCGTCCCGGCTATCTTTTTAGCCAGACGGAACTGGAACGGTCCATCAGGGAGATCGCGTCGATGGGTCACTTTGACCAGGAAGCCATCATGCAGATGGGAAGCGGTTTTAATGTTGTGCCCAACCAGGTGAACAATACGGTTGACATCATATACAATGTGACCGAAAAACCGGACAGCCAGTTTGAGATCGCAGGAGGTTGGGGTGGAAATACATTTGTAGGTACTGTAGGTATCAGTTTTAATAACTTCTCTGTAAAAAGACTGTTTGACAAACAGGCCTGGCGCCCCGTCCCCCTAGGTGACGGACAGACACTTTCACTCAGGTTCCAGACCAATGGAACGTACTATATGGCTTTGAGTGCGACTTTTGTCGAGCCGTGGCTGACCGGGAAAAAACCTACTTCATTCAGTACCAGCATTTATTACACAAGACAGACGGCATCTACCTATTATTACCTGACCAATGATCAGTTTATGGAAGTCTACGGACTGGGCATCGGATTGGGTACAAGGTTAAAATGGCCTGATAATTATTTTGTATTTTACAACCAATTAGATGTAAAAAGATACAACCTGCAGGATTGGGGCTATTACTTTATGTTTACGGACGGCCAATCCAACATTATTGACTACACCGTCACGTTACAGCGTAACTCCACAGACCAGATGATATATCCCCGCCAAGGATCCGATTTCAAATTCGGATTGCAGGTGACCCCGCCTTATTCCCTGTTCAGAAGCAAGGATACGGATTATGCCTCTATGACGGAAGCAGAGCGTTACCGTTGGATCGAATACCACAAATGGACATTTGATGCCAATCTGTACACCCGGCTTATCGGTGATCTGGTGTTAATGACAAGGGCTAATTTCGGTTATCTTGGCTTCTATAGCCGCAAACTCGGTTATTCACCGTTCGAGGGATTTATGCTCGGAGGGGATGGGATGAGTGGATACAACACCTATGGAGCAGATATTATATCCCAGCGAGGGTATTCGAATTATTCGCTGACTCCGACTGTTAATGATGCTTATGCAGGGCGTGTATATACAAGGTATACGGTTGAATTACGCTATCCTGTGATCCTGCAGCCTCAATCCACCATATATGCACTCCTTTTCCTGGAGGGAGGTAATTGCTGGAGTGATATACGGGATTTTAATCCTTTCTCCATCAAACGCGCCGCAGGTGTTGGAGTTAGGGTATTTCTGCCCATGATCGGTCTGTTGGGGATCGACTGGGGATACGGATTCGATACCGATTTCAGTGGTAAGAAAGGAGGATCGAATTTTCACTTTATGATTGGACAAACATTTTAATATCATTATTATGAAAAGAATGGTCTTGTTTTTAATGGTCAGTCTGATGGCAGGCAGTCTGCTGGCGCAGAAATATGCCGTAATCAATTCTGAAAACATACTAGGTGCACTACCTGAGTATACATCCGCACAGGAGCAAATCTCGAATTTACAGGAACAATACCAGCAAAAATTACAGGCAGAGTACAATGCTCTGGAAGACATGTTCCAGAAATACCAGAAAGATAAGCAATCCCTGAATGCTGAACAGAGACGTTTACGTGAACAACAGATCATAGACCGGGAGAACGAAGTTAAAGAATTACGTGAACAGTATTTCGGACAGGAAGGAACTTTGGCAAAGGCTTCGGAGGTCCTCTTTAATCCCATCAGGGAAAGGATGCAGGAAGCCATCCGGTATATAGCAGACCGTTACGGCTACAGTCTCGTCCTGGATGTTTCCTCAGGTATGGGAGTTGTCCATTATGTTCCTAATATCGACATAAGTAATCTGGTAATAGAAAGATTACAGGCTGTCAGGTAAATTTTTTGTACATTTGTAATCTCTTTATAAACCAAAACTTATGAAACGTATTGTTATTGTCCTTATTCTGTCGTTGTGCGTAGCTGGGACAACTATTGCTCAAAATCTGAAATTCGGTCATATCAATTCACAGGAATTAATAGGACTTATGCCTGAAAGGGATTCGGCATTGATTAAATTGCAGAATTACACGAATGAAGTGGAAGAGACGATCACTGAAATGCAACAGGAGTACCAGACAAAATACAACACCTACCAGCAAAGACAGGCAACATGGACAGCTGCTGTTCTGGAAGCAAAACAAAGAGAACTGATAGAGATTCAGCAACGGCTGGAACAATTCAGCCAGGGGGCACAGCAGGAGTATCAGCAGATGCAGCAGATCTTGTTTGCTCCTGTTTTCCAAAAGGCAAATGAAGCCATTGCCAAAATTGCCAAAGACAACGGCTTTACGTTTATTTTCGATCTGTCAGCCGGAGGTCTTGTTTATTTCGATGAACAGATAAGTATAAACATCCTGCCCATGGCGAAAAGCGAGTTGGGCATTCCTGCCGAAAAGGTAGCTCCCACACAATTGCCTGGCATGGAACAACAATAAACTTCTGATCTATGAACGGATCATCCATTGGAATAATGGATTCCGGTATTGGTGGACTTACCGTTCACAACCACATCAAGGCGCTTCTTCCCAGGGAGCGCTTGATTTATGTGGCCGATACGGTTTACTGTCCCTATGGGACCAAGACGGTTGAAGCTATCAGGCACAGGTGTAAGGTCATAACCCGTTTTCTGCTTGATCAGAACTGCAAGATCATAGTGATTGCCTGTAATACGGCAACAGCTGCGGCCATAGAAACACTACGCGAGACTTTCCGTGACACGCTTATTGTAGGTATGGAACCTGCAGTCAAACCCGCTGTGCTCCATACGCAAAGTGGAATAGTAGGCGTGCTGGCCACAAAGGGAACTTTTAAAGGATCGCTGTATCATAGGACCCTGGCAACGTTTGCCGGTCAGGTCCATGTCCTGGAGCAAGTTGGAGAAGGCTGGGTGGAAGCGGTAGAACGGGGAGCCTTTGATACACCGGAAACGGAAGAAATGGTCCGAAAGACCATAAAGCCTATGCTCGATGCCGGTGTGGACCATTTGGTGCTGGGTTGTACCCATTATCCTTTTCTGGTTCCCGTAATACGCAGGATCGCCGGTTCGGGAGTTGTAATAGTCGATCCGGCACCGGCTGTTGCCCGGAGGGTTGCTTCATTATTGAGCGAAAAGGGATGGCTGGCCGGTGACGACAGCAAAACAGGAGAAGATCTGTATTATTCTTCCTGTAAAGATACGAGCGTACTTCCCAGTGCCGTTCCGAATACGGCAAAGGGCGGAATTATAAACTGGAGACCGTATACGTTCGAGAACATGTCGTAGGTCTTCTCAATCTGAGGAAGACGTGTGAGCGAACCGACAAACACTACATTTGTTTTGTTACAGCTTTTACACACCATGACTGCCATACTCCCGATAACCTGCAGGACAAGGTTGATTACGGCCAGAGCCAGATCTTCCCTGCAGGCACGTGACGATTGTTCGGTATACAGGGGATGGGCAAGTTTTCCGAAGTTAGCGGCTGTCAGGAACGGGGGTAACTGTTCCAACTCCTGGTCCGTAACGTCACGGATCAGCAGATCAACGTTTTCCAGGTTACCATGGGATGCCAGCCTTGCGATTTCACTGACTGATGAAGTACCCAAAATACACTTTCCAAGGCCGGTGAGCGTTCCTCCTCCTATGCCGGTTCCTCCCAGGTGACGTATCGTGTCCAAAGAAGCCTCTACGTAAGTCGTTCCTGTTCCCATATTCACGATCAGGGCTTGATCAAGCTCTGACAGGGCAAGGCCTCCTTTGCCGATAGATTCCACTTCGGGGACGATAGTGGTAGGAATTTCCAAGATATTATCCTTCACCAGGTTTGCGTGAGTTCCCGTTGCCGATATGTGTTCTATGGAATTGAGCGGAATATCCTCCCGGATCAGGAAACTCTCCAGGGCATTATAAAAATCTTCTACCTTATCGTTGGTTTTATATTGAAAAACAGCCTGGGGAGAAGGATAATCCTTTTCCCCAGGCCTTATCAGAGCCATTTTAGTCAGTGTAGAACCAAAATCAAGGCCCAGTCTGAACATTATTAGATAACTCCTTGTTCAAGCATGGCACGTGCCACTTTCATGAAACCGGCAATATTGGCTCCCTTCACGTAGTTTATGTAACCGTCTTTCTGTTTGCCGTGATTAACACATGCCTGGTGTATGCTAGACATGATCTGGTGCAGTTTGGCATCTACTTCTTCTGCGGGCCAATTGAGGTGAGTGGCATTTTGTGACATTTCCAGTCCCGATGTGGCAACGCCTCCTGCATTAACGGCTTTACCCGGGGCAAAAGTAATTTTTGCATTATGGAAAGCTTCAATGGCCTCAGGGGTACAACCCATATTGGAAACTTCTGCTACCAGGAGCACTTTATTGGCGACCAGGTTTTTGGCATCTTCACCGTTGAGCTCATTCTGGGTGGCACAGGGCATAGCTATGTCAACTTTTACTTCCCACGGTTTTTTACCTGCATGGAATACGGAACCGGGGAATTTGTCGGCGTAAGGTGCAACGATGTCGTTACCACTGGAACGCAGTTCCAGCATGTAGGCTATTTTTTCTTCATTCAGTCCGTCTTTATCATAAATATAGCCGTCAGGTCCTGAAATGGTTACTACTTTGGCTCCCAGTTCGGTTGCCTTTTGAGCTGCTCCCCAGGCTACGTTCCCGAATCCCGATACGGCAACGGTCTTGCCTTTGATCTTCTGACCGATTTCCTGAAGCATATGCTGAACAAAATAGACGGCACCATAACCGGTGGCTTCCGGACGGATCAGCGAACCACCCCAGGTAAGACCTTTTCCAGTCAGGACTCCCGTATGTTCACGTGCCAATTTTTTATACCAGCCGAAAAGATAACCTACTTCCCTGGCACCAACTCCGATGTCCCCGGCAGGAACGTCGGTATAGGGACCGATATGCTGCCACAATTCTGTCATATAAGCCTGACAGAAACGCATGATCTCGTTGGAAGAACGGCCGCGGGGATCAAAATCGGACCCACCTTTGCCGCCGCCCATAGGCAGTGATGTAAGGGCATTCTTGAAGGTCTGTTCAAATCCCAAGAATTTTAGAATGGAAAGATTCACTGAACGGTGAAAACGAATACCACCCTTATATGGTCCTATGGCATTGTTATATTGCACACGGTAACCGGTGTTAACCTGTACTTCCCCCTTGTCATCTACCCAGGTGACCCTGAACGTAAAAACCCGGTCAGGCTCTACAAGACGTTCTACGATACCGGCTTTTTCAAACTCAGGATGTTGGTTATACACTTCTTCGATTGATTCCAGTACTTCGTGAACAGCTTGCAGATACTCTTTTTCGTGCCCGTACTTGGCCTCAAGAGCTACCATTATTTCTTTTGCTTTCATAATAATTAATAAATTAAAAAATGATTATTGATATTTATACAGTTATTCTACTACCCATGTATCTCCGCTTCTGAGCATATCGTTCATACAGCGGATATTTGATTTATTGGCTAATTCAGTTACCTGATCCCGCACCATATCGTCGTAGGTACGGTCTTTAACACGGCGGATGATTCCAAGAGCGACGGGAAGTTCAGGCCATTCCATTTCGCAAAGCATTATATGGATACCATGATTCTGTTCTTCAGCATTGTGGACCAGCAGGTCGTCGGTTGTAATCCCGTTTTCCCCTATCGTGACCGCTTTAAGACGCATTCCATCCAGAATCAGTCCTTTATCCTTATTCTTACCGAAAATCATAGGTTTTCCGTGTTGGAGTACAATAGTACGGTCAGCACGCACATCCCTGTCGGAAATAATCGAATGGGTTCTGTCATTGAAAATGACACAGTTTTGCAGAACTTCCACAAGAGCGGTACCGTCGTGTTTAGCTGCCTCTACCATGATCTCTTGTGTCAACTGCAGTTCCATATCCAAGGTCCGGGCAAAGAACGTACCGCGGGCACCCATAGCCAACGCTCCCGGATTGAATGGGTGTTCAACGGTCCCGAAAGGAGATGTCTTGGTGATCGTCCCCCATTTTGAAGTGGGGGAATACTGTCCTTTGGTAAGACCATAAATCCGGTTGTTGAACAATACAATATTAATGTCAATATTTCTGCGGATAGCATGTATCAGGTGATTTCCCCCAATAGCTAAAGAATCTCCATCACCTGTCATTTCCCACACGGAAAGGGTAGGGTTGGCAACTTTTATACCTGTTGCAATGGCAGCGGCCCTCCCGTGGATACTATGAAAACCGTATGTTTTCATATAATAGGGGAAACGTGATGAACAGCCTATTCCCGAGACAAAAACATACCTTTCTTTGGAATAGCCCAATGCCTCACTGATCTCGGGCAATGCGCGCTGCACTGCTGCCAGGACTGCGTGGTCCCCGCATCCGGGGCACCACTTCACTTCTTGATCCGATTTAAAGTCTTGAGGAGTGAATTTCATTTTACTATCTTATTGATTGCTTCTATTATTTCTGTTACGATAAAGGGTTGTCCCTGTATCTTGTTATATTGTAGATACGTGAACTGGGGCATTTTAGATCTCAGGTAATTGGCAAAATGTCCGCTGTTTAGTTCAAAAACAATGATCTTTTTAAAACGTCCGAAGATTTCTTCTGTGTTCAACGGAAGGGGATTGATGTAATCGAAGTGTGCAAGGCCCACTTTTATTCCATCGGAATGCAACTGGCTTTGGGCATTCAGCATATGCCCATAAGTTCCTCCCCAACTGACCATCAGAATGTCACCTTCCTGCTCTCCAATAACACTTTGCGGGGGAATCAACCTGGCAAGACGGGCTACTTTTTCTGCCCTCTCATTGACCATTTGCTGATGTACCAGGGGATCTGAAGAAACAGCACCCTTATGGTTCTTTTCCAGACCGCCGACCCTGTGTTCCAGGTTTGGGGTACCGGGCAGGGCCCAGCGTCGTACCATTGTTTCAGGGTCACGTTTAAAGGGATAAAAATGCGGTTCGCCTTCTTCCAGTTCCTGTATCAGAGGTGGATTAATACTGGGATAATCATTTATATCGGGTATCCTCCACGGTTCTGATCCGTTACCAAGGAATCCTTCTGATAGTATGATCACAGGCATCAGATGTTCCAGTGCATATTTGGCTGCATAGAAAGAAGCTTCAAAACAATGTGACGGAGAATGAGGTGCGATAATGGCAACCGGACATTCCCCGCTCCGTCCGTATAACGCCTGGTTCAGGTCTGTCTGTTCCGTTTTGGTAGGTATCCCTGTTGAGGGGCCGGCGCGTTGTACATCTATTACTACCAAAGGAAGTTCTGCCATGACGGCCAGGCCTAGTGCTTCCGATTTCAAAGACAGCCCGGGTCCTGAGGTGCTGGTCACCGCCAGTGAGCCGGCATAGGAAGCTCCTATGGCCGTACAGATTCCGGCGATCTCATCTTCACATTGAAGCGTCTTTACACCCAGTTCTTTATGTATGGCAAGCTCTTCCAGGATGCCTGTTGCAGGGGTTATGGGATACGATCCGCAAAACAGGGGTCTTCCCGATTTTTCAGAAGCGGCCATAAGACCCCAGGCAATGGCCTTGTTACCGTTTATGTTACGGTAGATCCCGGGTTTTTGCTTCGATGGTTTGACAATATATGTGTCGGCAATGGCCTGGATATTACTTGCATAGTTTACACCGTCTTTGAGAATCCTTAGGTTAATATCAATCAGTGCCGGGTCTTTGGCAAATTTCTTTCTGATAAATTTTTCAGTATGATCAAGGGGCATGTTATAAAGGAAGTAACATATACCCAGGGCAAACATGTTTTTACACCGGACACCTGATTTGGGATCGATCCCGCACAGGGTAGAACTTTCTTTTGTCAGGGTCGTAATGGGTGGGGCAATGATATTGCGATCACTGATATTGAGTTCGGCAAAGGCATCTTCGGTAGTGAATCCTGCTTTTTCCAGGCCTTTCTTGTCGAAGGTGTCAATATCCACGATAATCGTGGCATTAGGCTTGAGCCATTTTACGTTTGATTTGAGTGCGGCTGGATTCATAGCTACCAGTACGTCACAATAATCTCCCGGGGTATAAATGGCGCTGCTCCCTATATGGACCTGGAAACCCGAGACCCCTGCAATTGTTCCCTGGGGTGCCCTGATCTCCGCCGGGAAGTCGGGGAACGTAGTTATATCGTTCCCAAAGAAAGCAGCGGTATCAGCAAACAGGGATCCTGTCAATTGCATTCCGTCCCCGGAGTCTCCCGTGAAACGGATTACAACATTCTGAACATCGATTACTTTGTGCGGCATAGATCTGTTATATATATTGATTTGTAATTTGAGATAGCAAATATATATAAAAAAATAAGGGCTGAGACCCTTATTTTTAATTATTTGTTATATAAAACATCATTATTTGGATAGTGATCGCTTTTCGACAATTTTTTCATGTCAGACTGCGAAGCTACCAAAATATTCTCATATTCCCTAAGACCGGTACCGGCAGGGATCAGGTGCCCGCAAATTACATTTTCTTTTAATCCTTCCAGGGTGTCACTCTTGCCAAATATGGCCGCTTCTGACAGTACTTTCGTAGTTTCCTGGAACGATGCGGCAGACATGAAACTATTGGTACGCAAGGCTGCACGGGTAATACCCTGTAATACCTGATTGGACGTTGCCGGTATAGCATCACGGGCCTGAACAATTTTAAGATCTTTCCGTTTGAGGGTTGAGTTTTCGTCCCTGAGCCTTCTCACGGTTATCATCTGACCCGGTTTCAGGACTTGTGAATCCCCTGCATCTGTTACGATCTTTTTATCAAATAAAAGATCGTTCTCCTGCATGAACTCCCATTTGTCCACCAATTGTTCCGGTAAGAAATGGGTATCCCCGGGATCGACTATCTCAATTTTTCGCATCATTTGGCGTACGATCACCTCAAAATGTTTATCGTTGATCTTCACGCCCTCATTACGGTATACGCTCTGTATTTCATTGACGATATACTCCTGTACCTTCGTGGGTCCTTGTATGAGCAGGATATCGGTTGGCGAGATGGCTCCTTCGGAAAGTGCCATACCTGCACGGACATAGTCGTTTTCCTGAACGAGGATCTGCTTGGACAGAGGAACCAGGTATTTCTTCTCTTCTCCCGTTTTGGAACGGACAATGATCTCCCGGTTCCCTCTTTTAATCCTTCCCATAAGGACTTCTCCGTCAATTTCCGACACAATGGCAGGATTGGACGGATTGCGGGCCTCAAACAATTCGGTAACACGGGGAAGACCTCCGGTGATGTCCCTGGATTTTCCGATGGCACGGGGTATCTTGACCAAAATGTCACCGGCCTTGATCTGCTGATTCTCTTTAACCATGATGTGCGCTCCGACCGGAAGGTTGTATTGCTTGAGCTCCTTCTTGTCTTTCATGATCTTGAGCGTCGGGTTACGTGATTTATCACGGCTTTCAATAATGACCTTGTCACGGTGCAGGGAATACTCATCTGTAGCTTCTTCACGATAGGTCACTCCTTCTACAAGACTGTCAAAAGATACCTTTCCGTCAAATTCGGCAATGGTAACGGCATTGTATGCATCCCATTCGCATATTTTGTCCTTTTCCTTTACTTGGTCACCGTTCTTAAAATAGAGAATGGCTCCGTACGGTATATTATAGGAAGAAAGAGTTATATGGGTATTGTTGTCCACAATGCGCATTTCCGCAGTACGGCCGATAACGATGGTCTGGGATTCTCCTGTTTCCGATGTTTTGGTCAACGTCCTGAGTTCGTCAATTTCCAGTGTGCCGTTGTAACGGGCCACGATCTCATTTTCTGAAATGATAGTCGAAGCAGTACCTCCCTGGTGGAAAGTCCTCAGGGTCAGCTGTGTCCCCGGTTCTCCGATGGACTGAGCCGCAATAACGCCGACTACTTCACCTTTTTCAACCATTCTTCCGGTAGCCAGGTTTCTGCCATAACACTTGGCACAGACACCTTTTCTCGATTCGCAAGTCAACACACTGCGGATCTCTATCTGTTCGATAGGAAGTGAAGATATCTTTGCTGCAATTTCTTCAGTGATCTCTTCTCCGGATTCTATAAGCAGGTCACCGGTAAGCGGATCGAAAACATCGTGAACACTGGTACGTCCCAAGATACGTTCGTAGAGAGATTCCACTATCTGATCCTTGTTCTTAATGGCAGTTGCCACAAGACCTCTCAGTGTGCCGCAATCTTCTTCATTGATGATCACATCGTGTGAAACGTCAACCAGACGGCGGGTAAGGTAACCGGCATCAGCTGTTTTAAGAGCTGTGTCTGCCAGACCTTTACGGGCACCGTGTGTCGATATGAAATACTCCAGGACTGACAAACCTTCCTTAAAGTTGGCCAGGACAGGGTTTTCAATGAGGTCGGCGCTTGTCGCTCCCGATTTCTGCGGTTTGGCCATCAGGCCGCGCATACCTGAAAGCTGGCTGATCTGTGTTTTGGATCCTCTGGCTCCTGAATCGAGCATCATATAAATAGGATTAAATCCCTCGTTGTCTTCCTTGAGCTGTCTTTCCAGGATGTCGGTAAGCCGGAGATTAACAGTTGACCAGATATCCGTGACCTGATTGTAACGTTCGTTATTGGCCAATAAACCCATGTTGTAGTTGGCTTTCACCTTTTCCACTTCCTGATAGCCTTTTTCAATAAGCGCTGCCTTTTCAGCGGGAACGATCACGTCATCCAGGTTGAATGACAGTCCACCCTTGTAGGCCATATTGTACCCGATCTCTTTTATGCTGTCGAGGAACTGTGCCGTTTGGGCAACGTCGGTCGTTTTGAGTACCAAATTGATGATATCGCGCAGGGAACGTTTTGTAAGTACCTCATTGATGTACCCGATTTCTTTGGGGACTACCTGATTGAAAAGTACCCGTCCTACGGATGTCTCTATGATGTGGTTACCTTTTGCCGGATCTGCAACAAAAACTTTTGTTCCGCGTGAAGGATTGTTTTCGTCATTGGCACAACGGACCGTGGTCTTATCCAGACGCAGTTTAATAGGCGTATGCATGTCAACCACTTTTTCGTTATAGGCAATGATCACCTCTTCGGCACTGTAGAAGATTATTCCCGCTCCTTTTCCCTTATTTCTTAATTTGGTAATATAGTAGAGGCCCAGCACCATGTCCTGTGAAGGAACGGTTATAGGTGCTCCGTTTGCAGGGTTAAGGATATTGTGCGAACCCAGCATCAGCAGCTGTGCCTCCAGAATGGCTGCATTGCCCAAAGGCAGGTGTACGGCCATCTGGTCACCGTCAAAGTCGGCATTAAATGCGGTACAGGCCAGGGGGTGAAGCTGAATGGCTTTCCCTTCTATCAGTTTAGGCTGGAATGCCTGGATACCGAGACGGTGCAGGGTAGGGGCACGGTTCAGCAGCACAGGATGTCCTTTCATAACATTTTCCAGGATATCCCAGATCATGGGATCTTTGCGGTCTACGATCTTTTTGGCAGATTTTACTGTTTTTACGATCCCCCTTTCTATAAGCTTCCTGATGATAAACGGCTTATAGAGTTCTGCCGCCATATCCTTGGGAAGTCCGCATTCGTGCATGCTCAATTCGGGGCCTACCACAATGACCGAACGGGCTGAATAATCGACACGTTTTCCTAACAAGTTCTGCCGGAAACGGCCTTGTTTCCCCTTTAGGCTGTCTGACAGGGATTTGAGGGCCCTGTTGGCTTCGGTCTTGACTGCATTGGATTTCCGGGAATTGTCAAACAATGAATCGACTGCTTCCTGAAGCATCCTTTTTTCATTTCTCAGGATCACTTCCGGGGCCTTGATCTCTATAAGGCGTTTCAGGCGATTGTTCCTTATGATTACACGGCGGTAAAGGTCGTTCAAATCCGAAGTGGCAAACCTTCCTCCGTCAAGGGGTACGAGCGGACGCAGATCAGGGGGTATTACCGGGATCACCTTCATGATCATCCATTCCGGTCTGTTGATGTCTTTCGATTCACGGAAAGCTTCCACTATGTTGAGCCTTTTGAGAGCGTCTGCTTTTCTCTGCTGGGAGGTTTCTACGTCTGCCTTATGGCGCAGGTCATAGGAAAGATCGTCCAGGTTCAGTCTCACCAGGAGTTTGTAAACGGCATCGGCACCTATACCGGCAATGAATTTATTGGGATCTTCATCGTCCAACATTTGGTTTTCCTTGGGAAGAGTTTCCAGGATATTCACATATTCCTCTTCTGTCAGGAAATCGAGTTCGTTAATCCCATCCTGGGACTTTATACCAGGTTGTATAACCACATATCTCTCGTAATAAATGATCGCTTCAAGCTTTTTGGACGGTATGCCCAGCAGGTATCCGATTTTGTTGGGAGTGGAACGGAAGTACCAGATATGAGCTACGGGGACAACAAGTAATATGTGGCCCATACGTTCCCTGCGCACTTTTTTCTCAGTCACTTCCACTCCGCAACGGTCGCAGGTGGTCCCACGATAGCGAATGCGTTTGTATTTTCCACAATGGCACTCATAGTCTTTTGAGGGACCGAAGATACGCTCACAAAACAATCCGTCCCGCTCCGGTTTATAGGTGCGGTAATTGACTGTTTCGGGCTTTAGCACTTCTCCCTTCGACATTGCCAGGATCTCTTCCGGGGAAGCCAGTCCTATGGTGATTTTTTTGAAGTCGCTTTTTAACTTGCTATCTTTTTTGTAAACCATAATCCAAATTTTATTCCAGGTTAACGCTAAGTCCCAGACCACGCAACTCATGTAGCAATACGTTCAAAGATTCGGGAATGCCAGGTGAGGGCATTGTATCCCCTTTGACTATGGCTTCATAAGCACGTGAGCGTCCGGTCACGTCGTCTGATTTAACAGTCAGGATCTCCTGCAAAATGTTTGCCGCACCGAACGCTTCCAGTGCCCAAACCTCCATTTCCCCGAAACGTTGTCCACCAAATTGTGCCTTACCGCCCAGGGGTTGCTGGGTTATTAGTGAATAAGGACCTATCGACCGTGCATGCATTTTGTCGTCTACCATATGCCCCAACTTGAGCATATAGATAACCCCGACAGTTGCCGGCTGGTCAAAACGTTCCCCGGAACCTCCGTCGCGGAGATATGTTTTTCCGTATTTGGGAATGTTTGCTTTATCGGTTAACACGGTGATTTCTTCAAGCGATGCCCCGTCAAAGATCGGCGACGAATACGATTGTCCGAGTTCTCTTCCGGCCCAGCCCAGAACGGTTTCGTAGATCTGTCCCAAGTTCATACGTGAAGGCACACCCAAGGGGTTCAGGACGATATCGACAATAGAACCGTCATCCAGGAAAGGCATATCCTCATCACGGACCACTTTTGCCACAATGCCTTTGTTCCCGTGCCGTCCTGCCATTTTATCCCCCACACGGATCTTTCGCTTTTTGGCAATATAAACCTTCGCAAGCTGCATGATTCCGGAGGGCAGTTCGTCCCCGATAGTCAAACTGTATTTGATACGCTTGAGTTCTGCATCCAGTTCCTTGTAACTGATCAGATAATTGTTGATCAATTTCCGGATCAGGGTATTGGTATGCTTATCATTGGTCCATTTGGTGGGATTGATGTTCTCGTAAACAATACCCGAAAGAAGATCCCTTGTAAAGCGGGTTTCTTTTGGAACGATAACTTCTCCGTAAAGATCGGTTATACCCGGAGACGTCTTTTCTTTTAGCAGAGTCTCGAGCTTATCCAGGAACGTGTTGTGAAGTGCGTCAAAACGTATCTTGAATTGCTCTTCAGCTTGCTGTACCTGCATTTTGGCTATGGGTTTAACCTTCTTTGATCCTTCTTTCATCACACGGGAGAAAAGACGTTTGTCTATCACAGTTCCATATAGAGAAGGTGAAGCCTTAAGTGAAGCATCCTTGACATCGCCAGCCTTGTCCCCAAAAATGGCCCGCAGAAGCTTTTCTTCCGGAGAAGGATCGCTTTCACCTTTGGGAGTGATCTTTCCTATTAGGATATCTCCCGGCTCAACATAGGCTCCTATACGGATAATTCCGTTCTCGTCCAGGTTCTTGGTCGCTTCTTCAGATATATTGGGGATATCGCTTGTCAACTCTTCCATGCCACGTTTGGTATCACGGACTTCCATGATGTATTCGTCAACATGGATAGAGGTGAAAATATCTTCGCTAAGCATCCTTTCAGAAAGCACAATGGCATCTTCAAAGTTGTATCCCTTCCAGGGCATAAAGGCAACTTTTAAGTTACGGCCTAAGGCAAGTTCACCGTTATGCGTGCCATATCCTTCTGTCAGGATCTGTCCCTGTGTCACCTTTTGTCCCTTCCTTACTATCGGTTTCAGGTTTACCGAGGTATTCTGGTTGGTTTTCCTGTATATGGGAAGTTTATAAACGGTAATCTCGGGGTGGAAGCTGACAAATTTCTCGTCAGCTGTCCTTTCATACCGTATGTGTATTTCATTGGCATCCACAAATATGACTTCACCCTTACCTTCGGCAGTGATTTGTGTCCGGCTGTCGCGGACAACGGTACTCTCCAATCCTGTGCCTACGATGGGGGCTTCGGGTCTTATCAGGGGAACTGCCTGGCGCATCATGTTGGATCCCATCAAGGCCCTATTGGCGTCGTCATGTTCCAGGAACGGTATGAGTGAAGCGGCAATAGAAGCGATTTGATTGGGAGCCACGTCCATCAGATGAACCTCTTCTTTTGTAACCACCGGATAATCAGCTTCATAACGGCATTTAATCCTTTCATCAGTGATATGACCTTCATCATCCAGGTTTACATTCGCCTGAGCCACCATACGTTCCTCTTCTTCTTCGGCGCTCATGTATATGTATCCTTTCGATGACAGGTCAACTTGTCCTTGGTTTACTTTCCGGTAAGGAGTTTCAATAAATCCCAGGTCATTGATCCTTGCATATACGCAAAGAGAAGAGATCAACCCGATATTGGGACCTTCAGGGGTCTCGATCGGACAAAGCCTTCCGTAGTGTGTGTAATGCACGTCACGTACCTCAAATCCGGCACGTTCTCTGGAAAGGCCTCCGGGGCCGAGTGCGGAAAGACGCCTTTTATGTGTCATTTCAGCCAAGGGGTTAGTTTGGTCCATGAATTGCGACAGCTGCGATGTCCCAAAGAAGGAGTTGATCACAGAAGACAATGTCTTGGCGTTAATCAGGTCTATGGGGGTAAATACCTCGTTGTCACGTACGTTCATTCTTTCCCTTATAGTACGTGCCATACGCGAGAGACCCACGCTAAATTGGTTGGCAAGCTGTTCACCGACAGTGCGGATACGGCGGTTGCTCAAATGGTCGATATCATCCACAGTGGCCTTGGAATTGATCAGCTGGATCAGATGGCTTATGATGGCGATGATATCTTCCTTAGTCAGGACTTTGATGTCTGATTGTATGTTCAGATTCAGTTTGCGATTCAGGCGATAACGTCCCACATCGCCCAGATCGTACCGCTTGGACGAGAAGAATAGTTTATCTATCACATCCATGGCAGTAGCTTCGTCAGGCGGTTCAGAATTACGTAATTGCCTGTATATGTATATTACGGCTTCCTTGGCAGAGTTGCAGGGATCTTTCTGCAAGGTGTTGTGGATGATCGCGTAATCTCCGATGTTGGCTTCTTCCTTGTGCAGCAGAATGGTTGACGCCCCTGAATCCAGGATCAGTTCTATATGCTCTTCTTCCAGGATGGTCTTTCTATCGAGAATAATTTCATTACGTTCAATGGAAACGACCTCACCGGTGTCTTCATCTACAAAGTCCTCTATCCAGGACTTCAACACGCGGGCTGCCAATTGTCTGCCCAGACTTTTTTTCAGGTTGGTCTTGTTTACCTTGATCTCATTGGCAAGACCGAAGATCTCCAAGATGTCCTTGTCACTTTCAAATCCGATGGCACGTAAAAGGGTGGTGACGGGTAATTTCTTTTTCCTATCAATATAAGCATACATCACATTGTTGATGTCCGTGGCGAATTCGATCCAGGAACCTTTGAAAGGTATGATGCGGGCAGAATAAAGCTTTGTGCCGTTGGTATGGATGCTCTGTCCGAAGAATACCCCGGGAGAGCGGTGGAGCTGAGAGACGACTATACGTTCGGACCCGTTTATGATAAAGGTACCTCTGGGTGTCATATAGGGAATGGTGCCAAGGTAGACATCCTGTATGACCGTTTCAAAGTCCTCGTGCTCCTCGTCAGTACAATAGAGTTTAAGCTTTGCTTTGAGGGGTACGCTGTAGGTCAGTCCCCTGTCCAGGCATTCTTCAATGGAGTACCGTGGCGGATCTATGAAATAATCTATGAATTCAAGTACAAAGTTGTTGCGGGTATCGTTAATGGGGAAATTCTCCTGGAATACTTTGAACAATCCTTCATTTTTCCGGTTTTCCGGTGTTGTCTCCAACTGGAAGAAGTCCTGGAAAGATTTCAGTTGCACCTCCAAAAAATCGGGATGATCCAGGAGGGTTTTTGATTTTGCGAAATTAATACGCTGATTGTTAGCTTTTTGAGGCATTTTTTAAGGATTAGTTGAAAATAAACGTTTTTAACGACAAAAAGGCTTAGAACTCCCAAGGAGTCCTAAACCTGGTACCGTTCCCGGTTCATTACGGGAAGTGAGTTTATTTAATTTCAACTTCTCCGCCGGCTTCTTCAATTTGTGCTTTGATCTGTTCGGCTTCGGCTTTGCTGACTTTTTCCTTCACAGCTTTGGGTGCTCCGTCAACAAGATCTTTGGATTCTTTCAGTCCCAGACCTGTAATGTCTTTGACAACCTTGATAACTTGCAGTTTGGCCTGTCCGGCGGAAGTAAGTATAACGTCAAATTGAGTTTGTTCAGCTTCAACTGCAGGTCCGGCGGCTCCGGGAGCGGCGGCAACAGCTACAGCAGCGGCTGCAGGTTCAATTCCGTATTCGTCTTTGAGAATGTTAGCTAATTCAATAGCTTCTTTAATGGTGAGATTAGCAATGGCTTCTGCCATTTGTTTCAATTCTGCCATGATTTTTTTATAGTTAAGATTTTGTTTTACTTGTTAAATAATTATTCACGTTCTGCCAGTGTTTTTACAATACCGGCCATATGGCTACCGGCTGTTTGGATAGCCGATACAAGTCTTTGGGCAGGGGACAGGATAAGGCCTGCAATATCCCCGATGAGTTCTTCACGGGATTTGATATTGACAAGGTTTTCCAGTTGATCCTCCCCAATATAGACACATTCCTGAACTAAGGCCCCTTTGAGTACGGGTTTCCCGTTTTTCTGGCCGAATGATTTGATCAATCTGGCCGGGGCATTGATATTTTCAGTGAACATTACAGCTGTAGAACCTTCAAGGATAGGGAAAAACAGTTTCATTTCCTCAATCCCTACCTTTTCCAGCGTACGTTTTAGCAGGGTGTTTTTGACAACAACCAGCTTGATGTTTTGTGCAAAGCATTCGCGACGTAGCTGGGTGGTCTTCTCGGCATTCAGTCCTTCGACGTTCACAACATAGAAATCAGGAGTTGATTTCAGTTGAGCTGCTAAGCCTTCGATTATCTGTTCTTTTTGTTCTTTCTTCATAATACAAATTCTTATTCTACAACTGCACCTGATTTTATATCAATAGAAAGACTGGGGCCCATAGTGGTGGACAGGTATACGCTTTTCATATATGTTCCCTTAAGGGCCTGCGGTTTCAGTTTGATGACAGTGTTGATGAACTCTTGAGCATTTTCCAGGAGTTTGCTGGAATCAAAGGAAGCTTTTCCTATAGATGCATGGATGATACCGGTTTTGTCAACCTTAAAGTCTATCTTCCCGGCCTTCACCTCTTTAACGGCTTGTCCGACTTCCATGGTTACGGTCCCCGTCTTGGGATTGGGCATGAGTCCGCGGGGACCCAATATACGTCCGATGGGGCCGATCTTGGCCATTACGGATGGAGTACAGATAATAACGTCAACATCTGTCCAGCCACCCTTGATCTTTTCAATGAATTCATCCAGTCCAACGTAGTCGGCACCTGCATCGTTGGCCTCCTGCTCCTTGTCGGGAGTACAAAGAACCAGGACGCGTACCTGTTTTCCAGTTCCATGCGGAAGAGTCACAACGCCGCGAATCATCTGGTTTGCCTTACGCGGATCGACCCCCAATCGTACAGCAATGTCCACCGAAGCATCAAATTTTGTAAAACTGGTCTGACCGATCAGTTCACAAGCTTCGGACAATCTGTATTGTTTGTCGGAGTCAACCTTTGCGTATACTATTTTTTGATTTTTCGTCAGTTTACTCATTTCTACATAGAAGTTTAGTTAACATCTTCCGGGAATTGCCCGCTAACGGTAATACCCATACTGCGTGCAGTACCGGCAACCATCTTCATAGCCGATTTTAAGGTGAAAGCATTCATATCTTCCATCTTATTCTCGGCAATGGCACGGATCTGATTCCAGGTAACGGAAGCTACTTTGTTACGGTTTGGTTCGGCAGAACCGCTCGTAATTTTGGAAGCTTCTTTCAATTGAACAGCAATGGGCGGTTGTTTAACAATAAAGGTAAACGATTTGTCGCTGTAAACGGTAATGATAACCGGAAGAACTTTACCCGCCCGGTCTTGAGTCTGTGCATTGAACTTTTTACAGAACTCCATTATGTTCACACCCTTGGAACCCAGTGCCGGTCCTACCGGGGGTGAAGGGTTAGCAGCACCGCCTTTAATCTGTAATTTGATTAATCCGGCAATCTCTTTAGCCATAATGATTGTTTATTTATTCTTTTTCAACTTGAACAAAACCGAGTTCGAGCAAGGTCTTTCTGCCGAAGATCTTAACCATCACTTTCAGTTTTTTCTTATCCTCAAGGATCTCTTCCACGGTCCCGTTGAATCCGTTGAACGGTCCATCGATTACCTTGACAGCTTCCCCTACAAGATAAGGTGTGATGATTTCCTCTTCATTTTCAGCCTGTTCATCTACGCGGCCAAGAATCCTGTTGATTTCTGCCGTGCGGACGGGAACGGGCTTTCCTTTTCTGACAGCTCCCAGAAAACCCGATACATGGGGAATGCTGGTGATAAGATGCTGAATTTCCGGTGTAAGCGCTACTTCGATCAGAATATATCCGGGATAGAAGATACGCTCCTTACTGATCTTTTTACCATTTCTTACCTGGTAAATTTTCTCGGTAGGGATCAATACCTGGGAAACATATTCTTCCAGATTAAGGCGTTTCACCTCGTTCTCAATGTATTCCTTGGCTTTCTTTTCTTTACCACCGGCCGCTCTTATAACGTACCATTTTTTGGTAGTGTCTGTCATTTCCCTATAGATTAATACAATGCCTTGTAGAGAAACTCCATCAGGTTCCTAAATGTAATATCCATTGCAAAAATTACTATTGCAAAGATGACAGATGCCACCATCACAATAATAGCACTGCTCTGAAGTTGACTCCACGAAGGCCAGCTCACTTTGTGAACAAGCTCATTGTAGGAATCTTTGAAATACATTCCGATTTTGCTCATTGTTCATTTATTAACAACACGTAGAGGTGGAAGCTTCTCTCGTCGTTGAGTTATAATAAATACAGGACCGTAACATCCCGTATTTGCAGGGGCAGAGCGATTCGAACGCCCATCGACGGTTTTGGAGACCGCTATTCTACCCTTGAACTATGCCCCTAAGGAAACAGGTACGGTCGGATACAACCGGCCAGACCTGCCATTATTCAGTATTTCCGCAGCTATCAGTCACCAATCTTTGTGATCTGGCCTGCACCTACGGTGCGGCCGCCTTCACGGATAGCAAAACGGAGTCCTTCATTCAGAGCTACAGGGTAGATCAGTTCCACGTTAATGGAAACGTTGTCACCTGGCATAACCATATCCACACCTTCGGGCAGACGAACTTCTCCGGTAACGTCGAGTGTACGGAGGAAGAACTGAGGACGGTATTTGTTGTGGAAAGGAGTGTGGCGTCCACCTTCGTCTTTCTTCAGCACGTAAATTTCAGCTGAGAATTTCTTATGAGGAGTAATGGTCCCCGGACGGCAAATTACCTGGCCGCGTTTTACTTCTTTCTTGTCAATTCCGCGGAGCAGCAAACCTACGTTGTCACCTGCTTCACCCCTGTCAAGGATCTTGCGGAACATCTCAACTCCCGTAACAACACTTGTTCTGGGTTTTTCACCAAGACCGACGATCTCAACCTGTTCGCCTGTCTTGATCATACCTGTCTCAATACGACCTGTGGCGACTGTACCGCGACCGGTGATGGAGAAGATGTCCTCTACGGGCATAATGAAAGGTTTTTCGTTGTCACGCAGAGGGATGGGAATGTAGGAGTCAACAGCGTCCATCAGTTCCATCACCTTGTCTTCCCACTGTGCCTCTCCGTTCAGGGCACCTAAAGCAGAGCCGCGGATAACAGGAACATTATCCCCGTCAAAGTTATATTTTGAAAGCAGGTCACGTACTTCAAGTTCAACCAGATCAAGCATTTCAGGGTCATCAACCATGTCGCATTTGTTCAGGAAAACCACGATCTTGGGAACGTTCACCTGGCGAGCCAGCAATACGTGCTCGTTGGTCTGCGGCATAGGACCGTCAGTAGCTGCAACTACCAGAATGGATCCGTCCATCTGGGCGGCACCTGTAACCATGTTTTTAACGTAGTCGGCGTGTCCCGGGCAGTCAACGTGTGCATAGTGGCGGGCCGCTGTCTCGTATTCAACGTGTGAGGTATTAATGGTGATACCGCGTTCTTTTTCTTCAGGAGCGTTATCAATAGAGTCAAATGAACGTATTTCCGACAAGCCTTTCTTTGCCAGCACCTGGGTAATTGCGGCTGTCAGAGTTGTTTTACCATGGTCTACGTGACCGATGGTTCCGATGTTAACGTGGGGTTTATCCCTTTTAAAGGTTTCTTTTGCCATAACTAAATTAATTTAATAAAATTTAAATTTGAGCCGGTGATGAGATTTGAACTCATGACCTCTTCCTTACCAAGGAAGCGCTCTACCCCTGAGCTACACTGGCTTTTTGGTACATATTGGAGCGGAAGACGAGGTTCGAACTCGCGACCCTCAGCTTGGAAGGCTGATGCTCTACCAACTGAGCTACTTCCGCATGAAGGGCGGGAGGGTGGGAGGGGCAGGATTCGAACCTACGAAGACGTGCGTCAGCAGATTTACAGTCTGCCCCAGTTGGCCACTTTGGTACCCTCCCGAACTAACAGTATTTCAAAAAACTAACGAGCCGATAGAGGGATTCGAACCCACGACCTGCTGATTACAAATCAGCTGCTCTGACCAACTGAGCTACATCGGCAAAAACATCTCTGCAATTTGGAGCGGCAAAGATAAACGATTTTGACAAACTACCAAAAAAAACAGCATTAAAACTTACCGGCAATGGTTTCTATAGCCTTTACAATGCTTTCGGTGTCGTATCCGCATTCGTGATAAAGCTGTTTGGTTTTTCCATGCTGGATAAAACGGTCCGGAATACCTAGTCCGGTCACTTTGCTTATGGTCCCGGGGTGGGATGCCATATAAACAGATACCATACTGTATAATCCGCCAATAAGACATCCGTCTTCCAAGGTAATCACGTTCTGATAGTTACGGGATATGTGTTCCAGAACGTCTTCATCTATTGGTTTGAGAAAACGCATATCATAGTGTTGTACCGATATACCATTCTCCGCTACTTTAGCTACTGCTGCCGCCCCCATAAGTCCGGCCGATCCGAGACTCAACAGTGCTATGTCTTTTCCTTCGTTCAAAAGTCGTGCCTTACCGGGTTCCATGTATGTGAAAGGTCTTCTCCAGTCCTTGATCCCGCTACCTGTTCCCCTGGGATAACGAATGCTTATGGTTTTGTATCTCTTATCCTGTGCCGAATACAGCATATTTCTCAATTCCACTTCATCCATAGGGGCAGCCACATACATATCCGGGACACAGTTGAAATAGGCCAGGTCGTAAGCTCCGTGATGTGTTACCCCGTCTTCACCTACAAGGCCGCCCCTATCCAGGCAAAAGACTACCTTGAGGTTCTGAATGGCCACGTCGTGGATTACGGAATCATATGCCCTTTGCATGAAACTCGAGTATATGTTGCAATAGGGCAGATACCCTGCCGCTGCCAGTCCTGCAGAGAATGTTACGGCATGTTGTTCGGCAATGCCTACGTCAAAACATCTGTCGGGCATTTCCTTCATCATGATGTTCAGGGAGCAGCCGGTGGGCATGGCCGGAGTAATACCCACAATGGCCGGGTTGCTGTGGGCAAGTTCCAGCAGTGTGTGCCCGAAAACATCCTGGAATCTCGTTTTAGCCGGCGTTCCGGGATCACCTCCGGTCAGTCGGAGACCTGTTTCGACATCGAACAGGCCGGGCGCATGCCAGGTAGTCTGGTCATTTTCCGCTGGCGCGTATCCTTTTCCCTTGACAGTGAGTACATGCAGGAGCCGTGGTCCATGTAAGTGTTTGAGCCGTTTGAGCGTTTTGACCAGTTGTATGACGTCGTGACCTTCGACCGGACCAAAATACCGGATATTCAAAGACTGGAACAAGGTGCTGTTCCTGATCACAAGCCGCTTACCGGCTCTGACAAAGCGCTGGACAGCATCTCTGATGGCTCCCGAACCCAGGGTTCTCCACGCCTTCAGTTTCAGTTTATTGTAACGGGGAGACGTGGTGAGCTTAAGCAATGAATTATGCAGACCTCCCACGTTAGGTTCAATAGACATTTTGTTGTCATTGAGAATGATGAGCATGTCGGCATTTGTGCCGCCGGCGTTGTTCATTCCTTCGTAGGCAAGACCTGCTGTCAGCGACCCGTCCCCGATCACAGCCACTACTTTATCGTCGCTTTTGCGCATGGAAGCTGCTATGGCATAACCCAGGCCCGCAGAGATTGAAGTGGAAGAATGGCCTGTCCCAAATGCATCATAAGGACTTTCATCCATTTTGGGAAATCCGCTCAACTCGTTGTAGCAACGGTTTTTCAGGAATGCTTCACGTCTTCCTGTAAGGATTTTGTGGGCATATGCCTGGTGTCCGACGTCCCATATAATTTTATCTTTTGGGGCATCGTAAACATAATGAATCGCTACCGTCAGCTCTATTGTACCCAGGCTGGCTCCCAGGTGTCCCGGATTGCGTGAGCAGGATTCTATTATGTATTTCCTCAATTCATCACACAATTGGGGTAGTTGCTCGAGCCTTAGCTTTTTAAGGTCTTCTGGGCTCTCAATGCTTTTAATAAGATTTTCCATGATAAGATCAGTCCCTGATAATGGTTTGTTCCCTGTCAGGTCCCAGGGATATTATCTTGATAGGAATACCTACCGCATCTTCAATAAACCGTACATAACTCATGAATTCAAAAGGCAATTCTTCTTCCCGGCGTATTCCCGAAAGATCTCTCTTCCACCCTTTGAATTCCCTTAACACAGGGGTTATACTGATATTCGTGTCATAAGGGACCCGTTCCGCTTTTTCTCCCTGGATTTTGTATGAGGTGGCAATCTTAACGGTCTCGAGGACATCCATAACATCCGCCTTCATCATGATCAGGTCCGTAACGCCGTTCAAGGTCACGGCATATTTCAGGGTAACCAGATCCAGCCATCCTGTACGCCGGGGCCTTCCCGTAGTTGCCCCGAATTCTTTGCCCCTTTCCCGGAGTATCTCTCCTTCTTGATTAAACAGTTCAGTGGGAAAAGGTCCGCTTCCCACACGTGTGCAGTAAGCCTTGAAAATCCCATATACCTTGCCCACCTTTGAGGGCGGGAATCCCAGACCGATACAGGCACCTGCACAAGTAGTAGATGATGATGTTACATAGGGGTAGGATCCGAAATCAATGTCCAACAGGGCCCCCTGGGCTCCTTCTGCCAAAACACGTTTGTTTTTCTTCAGGCAGTCGTTTACATAATATTCAGCATCAATGAGTTTAAACTGTCGCATATAATCGATGGCTTCCAGCCACTTGGATTCCCCTTGTTCGGGATCGTATGCGTAGTCAAACTGTTTCAGGAATTCTATATGTTTTAATTTAAGGGATTTGTAACGCTCTAAAAAATCGGCAGTCAGGATATCTCCCACACGGATCCCGTTTCTTCCTGTTTTGTCCATATAGGCCGGACTGATCCCTTTAAGTGTGGATCCTATTCTGGAAGCTCCCTTGGCATGTTCGCTTGCCGCATCTATGATCAAGTGCGTTGGAAGTATCAGATGTGCTCTTTTGGAGATCATCAGGCGATCCTTCACAGGTATTCCCAGGGCTGCCAGGGACCGGCATTCTTTCTCGAATATGACAGGGTCAATGACCACTCCGTTACCTATAATATTAACGGTACCTTTTCTAAATATGCCGGAAGGGACGGAATGGAGGACAAAAGATGTTTCTTCAAAGTGAAGGGAGTGACCTGCATTGGGCCCTCCCTGGAAACGGGCGATAACGGGATACTGTCTTGCAAGATAATCGACTATCTTACCTTTTCCCTCATCACCCCACTGAAGTCCAAGAACAACGTCTACGTTCATAGTATCAATTTATATCAAAAATGGTAAAGACAAGTTTACAAAAGTACTACAAATTTTGCAGACTTGACTTATTATTCTATCTTAGACACTCTTTTTCGAAAATATGGAAAACAATCTAAAACTTGCATATGAATAAAGCTACTAAATTATTGAAAGACAGGGCGTTGGTAAGATGGGGCGTGCTGATTCTTCTGGCATCCATGATGTTTTTTGCCTACATGTTCATAGACGTGTTATCTCCCCTTAAAAGTATGCTGGAAACAACACGTGGCTGGACTTCCGAGCATTTTGGGACAGTCACGGGAGCAGAATATTTTCTTAATGTTTTTGCCCTGTTCCTCATCTTCGCGGGGATCATTCTGGACAAGATGGGAGTCCGTTTTACAGCCATTCTTTCTGCCTTAGTCATGCTTGTAGGTGCAGCGATAAAATACTATGCCCTTACGGATGCCTTTATCGGCTCCGGCCTGGAAGCCTGGCTCGGTTCCTGGTGGGTGTCTTTACCGGCATCGGCCAAGCTGGCTTCACTCGGGTTCATGATCTTCGGCTGCGGAGTGGAAATGGCAGGTGTCACGGTATCCAAAGGGATAGTCAAGTGGTTTAAAGGGAAGGAACTGGCTTTGGCCATGGGAATCGAAATGGCTATTGCACGTTTGGGAGTGTTTGCCGTTTTCAGGATGTCGCCACGGGTTGCAGAAAGCATGGGCAATGTGAGTTCCCCCGTCATGGTAAGCATGATTTTGCTGATCGTTGGGCTTCTGGCCTTTTCAGTTTACTTTTTCTTTGACAGAAAATTGGAAAGCCAATTAGGCGAATCGGGAGAAGAGCCGGAAGAGGAATTCAAGGTCAAGGACCTGGGAAAACTTTTTACGAGCAAAGCCTTTTTGATCGTTTCCGGTTTGTGTGTCCTTTATTATTCAGCTATTTTCCCGTTCCAGAAATTTGCTGCCAATATGCTCGAATGCCGATTACAGATATCTGCCACCGATGCCAGTGACATATTTTCATGGTTTCCTATTGGGGCTATGCTCCTGACCCCGCTATTGGGTGCTTTTCTTGATACCAGGGGTAAAGGGGCCAGCATGCTGATCATAGGAGCTGTATTGATGTGCCTGTGTCACCTGACATTCGCACTCGTACCGGAGGCGTATTTTACCCCGGGAGTTGCCTATACGGCCATTATTATATTAGGTATAAGTTTTTCGCTCGTTCCGGCTGCCCTGTGGCCTTCCGTACCCAAACTGGTAGAGAACAGATATCTTGGTTCCGCATATTCTGTAATATTTTGGATACAGAACATTGGGCTCTGGGCTTTTCCGGTACTCATTGGGACGGTGCTCGACAGAACCAACCGGGGTGTGATCAACCCACAGGATTACGACTATACTGTACCGATGCTCATTTTTGCCTCTTTGGGAGTCCTCGCTTTTTTCCTCGGGATCTGGCTCAAGGCAGAAGACCGTGCCAAAGGCTACGGACTGGAATTACCTAACATAACCAAAAAATAGAACCAATGAATAAAGTTGTACCGTTGCTCAAAAATTCTAAATGGGTGCGCTGGGCAGTTCTTTTATGTCTGTCGCTAGTCATGTTTGCTTCCTATTTCTTTGATGATCAGTTTACTACTATAGGACATATTTTCAAAAACCCACAAATACTCGATCTGGCCTGGACGTCCGGCGATTACGGGATGTACGGGGGTGCCTATTCACTGCTTTGCGTATGGGGAGGTCTGATCATTTGCGGCATGTTGTTGGACAAATGGGGTGTACGGATGACCGGAACCCTTTTTGTACTGTTGATGGTCGGCGGTGCAGCCCTTGTGATGTACGGTATATCCGCTTCTTTTAATAACAGTGCTTTGTATGCCTGGCTGTCGGGAGCCTTTGAAAAACCTTCTCTGGCCGTGGCCTATGCAGGGTGTGCCATCTTTGGACTGGGTAGCGAGATCGCAGGGGTAGCCGTAACCCGTTCCATTGCCAAGTGGTTCAGGGGAAAGGAAATGGCACTGGCCATGGGATTACAATTGTCGCTCGCCCGTTTGGGGACAGCTACGGCTTTGATCCTGGTACCCCGGATTGTCAGCTTGAACGATACGTACATCCCGTTCTCGGAAACGAGCAAGCCTGCCCTGGTGGGTTTTATCCTGCTCCTGTGCGGATTGGTAGTATGGTCGATATTTCTTGCTTTTGACAAGAAATTGGATAACCAGATTGAAACTGAAGCTTTGAAAAATGCACAACCCGCTTCAAAAGAAGATAAATTCCGCTTTTCGGATGTTTTTAAAGTACTGGGGAACAAGCATTACATACTCATATCCCTTCTCTGTGTTTTCTTTTATGCCTGCATCATATCTTTCAGACGCTTTGCCACATCCATCATCATGCCACGGTTTGGTATAGAAAGCGATATTGCTTCGTTGATCGTATCGCTCCTGCCTTTTACGACTATGATTTTTACGCCCATATTCGGTTCTTTGGTGGATATCAAAGGCAAAGCCACCCGCTGGATGATCGTAGGTTCGGTTTTGCTGCTGATTTCACACCTGATCATAGGTTTTGCACCGGGATTACCGGGTTTTGCTTACCTGGGCATAGCAATCTTGGGAATTGGGTATTCTTTGGTTCCGGCTGCCATGTGGCCCTCTGTTCCCAAGATAATACCCGATAAAAATCTAGGTACGGCCTATTCGCTTATCTATTGGATACAAAATATGGGAATGTGGCTGGTACCCATTTTTGTGGGCCAGATCATAGAAAGGAATCTGGACGACAAGATCCGTGCGGCCGTTAACGCCGAATATCTCTTTATCGTCCTGTCGGTTGTTGCCATAATCGTATCTTTCATCCTGGCCCGCTCATCGGATAAAAATCCCGTATTGGAGCTGGATGTGCCCAATAAAGCAAAAAAGGCAGGTAAATAAATGATCAGAAAGGCAGGTCGTCTACATCTTCCTGACTGATGTTGTCATTCATATCGCCTGCAGGAGATTGCTCCTGCCAGGGAGACTGACCTTCGTTCTTTGGAGGAGAATAGGGCTGGGTCTGCGGAGAGGCAATGTTGTCGCTTCTCTTGCCCAAAAGTTGCAAGGTATCGGCTACAATCTCCGTAGTATAACGTTTTTGACCTGATTGGTCTTCCCAGCTCCGGGTACGGATCTTTCCCTCTATATATATCTGAGAACCTTTGCGGACGAAACGTTCTGCAATATCTGCCAGACCGCGCCATAAGACCACGTTGTGCCATTCTGTTTGTTCCTGCATTTCCCCGTTCCGGTCTCTATACCTTTCCGATGTAGCCAGCACCAAATTGGCTACTGCCGTTCCGCTCTCAAGATGACGAATTTCGGGATCCTTTCCCACATTTCCGATTAACATTACTTTATTCAGCATAACATTCAGGTTATTAATTAACTTGTATAAAGGTACGATTTTTTTACAAATTCAGAAACCTTCGCATGGCATTGCGGTCGGGTACCAATCCGGTCAGAATCATAAATCCTTCTACTGCTTGGTGATAGAGCCAGTGATATCCGTTAAGATATTTTGCTCCCGCAACTGTTGTGGCATCTTGGAGCGGTTTGAGCGTATAGGATGCATCCAGGACCGTATGTTTCTGTTCCAGTCCCAAACAACCGGCGGTTGAGGAATCCCATGGTATGGTGTTGACTATCAGATCACATTGCCTGACAAGCCAGGGAACGTGAGAAAGCGAATGCAACCCCTCCCTGACGGTCCTGTTTGCCATATAAACAGTGGCTCCTGCCTGTTCCAGTCCCACGAAGGCAGCCCGGCCGGCACCTCCCGCACCGATGACCAGGGCTTTTTTTCCGGCAGGGTCAATCCCCGATCCCTTAAAACTTTGTACAACACCGTAGATGTCCGTATTATAAGCTATCCATAGATCGTTCTGCCTTACCATCAGGTTGGTGGCATTGGCTTTGGCGGCGCCCGGGGTAATTACGTCGGCCACTTCCAGCAGGTCTTTTTTGAAGGGCATGGTCACATTGACTCCATCCAGGTCCATTTCGAGCACCTTTTCCCAGCACTTTACGGCATCGGAACCTTCCAGGATACTGTAGGTATCCCCGGATGTCTGAGGATAAGCGATCCGGAAAAGCCGGGGGCTTTTGCTCGTTTTGACTGGATTTCCTATAATAGCATAACGTCCCATGAGCTTACCCGTTGCGTTGTCTTACCGCTTCAAAGCATAGGATGGCTGTTGCCACGGACACATTTAGCGAGTCAATGATCCCTTTCATAGGTATTATCACCTCGCATGTGGCACGTTCCCTCCAAAAGGAACTCAGTCCCCTGTCTTCAGTTCCTATTACAAAGGCTGTCGGCCTTTTGAAATCGCACTGATGGTACGGTGTCACGGATTGGCATGTGGCAGCAATTACCTGCAGGCCCTTATCCTTAAGCCAGTCATAGGCCTGGGCCGAAGAGCATGTCAGGGTAGGGACGCTGAACAAACAACCCAGTGAGGCCCTTATCGTATTGGGGTTATAGAGATCGGTCAGGGGATCGCATACCAGAACTGCATCGACTCCCGAGGCATCGGCTGTACGCAAAATGGCACCCAGGTTGCCAGGCTTTTCTATCGATTCCAGAATAATGACCAGGGGAGTTTCAGAGAGGCGGATGTCATTTAGACCGGGCGATAGGCCCTTCATGACGGCCAGCACGCCTTCAGTGGAATCCCTGTAGGCCAGTTTTCCGTATAGTTGCGCATCGATCTCCAGGACCATGGAGGTATGTTCCCTGAACCATTCTGCTTTATTCTTGTTTTTCAGTATGTCCGGACAGATCAACAGATACTGCATGCTGAATCCGTTTTTCAAGGCGATTTCCAGCTCCCTGACACCTTCTATCACAAACAGGTTCTTATCGCGGCGTGCACGGGATTTTTCCATTAGCAGCCGGACTTGTTTTATCCTGGGATTATGGATCGATGATATCATGTTTTCCGGTTATTCCGGTCGCATTTGAGGAAAGAAAAGTACGTCCTGGATACTGGACGAATTGGTCATCAGCATGCACAGCCGGTCTATGCCTATGCCCATACCTGCAGTAGGCGGCATACCGAATTCCAGTGCCCTGATAAAATCCATGTCTATGAACATGGCTTCATCGTCCCCTTTTTCCTTGAGCCTGATCTGTTCCCGGAAACGTTCCAGTTGGTCGATAGGATCATTGAGCTCGGAATATGCATTGGCCAGTTCCTTCCCGTTGACGAACAATTCAAAACGTTCCGTTAGCCGTGGATCGTCCCTGTGTTTTTTGCTCAGGGGAGAAGTTGCCTTGGGATAATCGGTAATAAAGGTAGGTTGGATCAGATGTTTTTCACAGTATTGTCCAAAAATGGCATCTATCAGTCTCCCTTTGCCCATGGACGGAGTCACCGGCACATTCAATTTCCGGCATGTTTTCCTTAATTCATCTTCCTCCATATCGACAATGTCGACGCCGGCGTATTGCTTGATGGCATTGATCATCGAAAGACGCTTGTACGGCCTTTTCCAGTCAATAATCTTATCCCCAAACGGAACCTGCGTAGTACCATGGAGCTCCATGGCTACTTTTTCGGTCAGTTTTTCAGTGAAATCCATCATCCAGAAGTAATCCTTATATGCCACATAAATCTCCAGCACGGTAAATTCCGGATTATGGGTACGGTCCATCCCCTCATTTCTGAAATCTTTGGAGAATTCGTAGACGCCGGGGAAACCTCCCACTATGAGTTTTTTCAGATACAATTCATTGGCGATCCTCATGTACAGGGGTATGTCCAGCGCATTGTGGTGGGTGATGAAGGGACGGGCATTTGCCCCACCCGGGATAGGTTGCAAAATGGGTGTTTCGACTTCAAGGTATCCGTAGCGGTTGAAAAAATCACGCATCACATTGACCATTTGGGTCCTTTTTACAAAAGTGTCCTTTACATGCGGGTTGACGATCAGGTCTACGTAACGCATCCTGTAGCGTTGTTCCGGATCCGTGAAGGCATCGTACACCTGGCCTTCCTTTTCTTTAACGATGGGCAGCACACGCAATGATTTACCCAATAGCACCAGTTCTTGTGCATGGACCGATAATTCACCTGTTTTCGTAATGAAGGCAAATCCCTTAACACCTACAATATCCCCTATGTCGAGCAATTTTTTGAATACGGTGTTGTACAGTGTCTTGTCCTCTCCGGGACATATATCATCCCTTTTCAGATAGATCTGTATACGTCCGCTGTGGTCCTGGATGACCATAAACGAAGCAGCTCCCATGATTCTCCGGCTCATGATCCTTCCGGCAAGTGTCACCTGATCGAAATTTTCTTTTTCAGGATCGTATCCTTCCAGGATCTGTGCGGCAGTCGTATTAACAGGATATTCGGCTGCGGGATAGGGGTTTATGCCCAGATTTTCGAGTTCTTTCAAAGCATCGCGACGAATCTGTTCCTGTTCACTGATATATTGGTTTTCCATGAGTCAACTATTTTGTAGTCCACAAAAATAAGAATTTTTTACACGGGATAGGATTTAATTTCTACCTTTGTGGGATTAATATGGTACTTGACAAGAAATGGATCGTAAAAGAGCCGGGTAATCCGGCACTGGTAAGACAATTGGCTTCTGAGCTGGGAGTTGATCAGGCTTTAGCCAATCTGTTGGTGCAAAGGAATGTCAAGACCCTTAATCAGGCAAAATCTTTTTTTCGCCCGCAATTGGAAGACCTCCACGACCCGTTCCTGATGAAAGACATGGACAAGGCCGTCAAACGTCTTGATAGGGCCATATGCGAAGGTGAAAAGATCCTTGTTTACGGAGATTACGATGTGGATGGCACGACTGCCGTTGCCCTTGTCTATTCTTTTCTGCGTAAGAAAACGCCCATGGTATCCTACTATATCCCGGACAGGTATACGGAAGGATACGGCATTTCACGTATTGGCATTGATGCGGCGGCAGAGGATGGCTGTACCCTGATCATTGCGCTGGACTGCGGGATAAAAGCTAACGATAAGGTGGAATATGCCAAACAGAAGGGTATAGATTTTATCATTTGCGACCACCACCTGCCGGCCGAAGAAGTGCCGCAGGCAGTGGCTGTCCTGGATCCCAAAAGAATTGATTGCCGTTATCCTTTTGATGAATTAAGCGGATGCGGTGTGGGATTTAAACTGATGCAGGCTTTTTGCTTAAGCAGGAATATTCCGCTGACAGAACTTTATCCCTTCCTGGATCTGCTGGTGGTGAGTATTGCTTCGGACCTGGTGTCCATAACGGGTGAAAACAGGATCTTGGCACATTACGGTCTCAAACAAATCAACGAGGCGCCGCGGAAAGGTTTACAATCCATTATTAAATTGGCCGGACTGGAGAAGCACCAGATTACTATAGACGATATTGTTTTCAAGATAGGGCCCCGCATCAATGCGGCCGGACGTATGGAATCGGGTAAAATGGCCGTTGATCTGCTCATTTCCAGGACAGACGATGATGCGTCCCAGATAGGCCTTACCATCAATGACCACAATGATGACCGCAAGAACGTAGACCGCAAGATTACCCAGGAAGCCCTGGCCATGGTCCGTGATATGCCGGGTATGGAAACAAAGAAATCTACTGTGGTGTACAATCCAAAATGGCATAAAGGGGTTGTGGGCATTGTAGCTTCACGCCTGGTCGAGAGTTATTACCGTCCCACCATAGTCCTGACCCAGTCAAACGGGTTCATTACAGGTTCGGCAAGAAGCATCCCGGGATTTGATCTTTATGAGGCGATAGAGAGTTGCAGTGATCTGCTTGAGAGTTTTGGCGGACATATGTATGCGGCCGGTTTGACTATGAACGAAAAGCACTACCCGGAATTTTGTCAACGATTTGAAGCCATCGTTTCAGAAAAAGTTACAGATGATATGCTAACACCACTGGTGGACATAGATACGTATCTTGATTTCAGGCAGATCACCCCTAAATTTTTCCGATTGTTGAAGCAATTTCAGCCTTTTGGGCCGGGGAACCTGTCCCCCGTATTCATTACAGAGGACGTATATGACAATGGAAACGGACGTCTTGTCGGTTCAGATTCGGGCCATTTGAAACTGGAGCTGATTCAGGAAGAGGAACCTTACAGGCCCATTTCTGCGATAGCATTCAACCAGAGCGAACATTTCGATCATATGCACAACGGAAACCCGGTAGATATCTGTTATTCCGTGGCGGAGAATTATTATAGGGGGATAGCCAATATCCAGCTTCGGATAAAGGATATCAAGGCCAGGGAGGTGATTATCTGATCACCCTTCGTTCATGCGCCTTTTCATACCATTTCTTTCTGGACAGATAAAGTGCACGGGGGTCACTCCCGCTGGCAAGCGGCCATCTTTCAGGATGGTGTGAGATCCTTTCCAGCATCGTTTCAATTGGGGTGTCAATGAAGACCACGTGACCGGTGGCCTTCATAAATTCAAGATTATCGAAAAAACAGGGCGTGCCTCCTCCGCAGGCTACGATCTGGGCGGGTTTTCCCTCTTTTATCCATTCTTCGACTATGCTGTGCAACAGGTCCCTTTCGATCTTCCGGAACGCTTTCTCTCCGTTTTTCGATATGAATTGCCAGGTAGGCATACCGGTTCTTTCACTGATCGCCTGGTCCAGATCGACAAACCGCTTGCCCGTCTTTAATGCATCGGCAGCTCCAAGGGTGCTTTTCCCCGATGCCATGAATCCGATATAAAAGACGATGTCCATGAAACGAAAATTACAGGAGTGTCATCTGGATCGCATCTTCGTCGTTGAAATCTATGGGCCTTGTATTGTCCGTTTCTTTTGTTTCAGGTGTTTCCCCGGCAAGAACGGGACCTTCCAACTCAAAATCCATATTGTCGTCTTCGCCTTCTTCTGATTCGGGGAGGGATTTAGAGGCTGTGAATTCGATCTTTTGGACTTCAAATGTGGTAATCCTTTTTCCTTTTGCCCTGAAGCTTTTGTCTCCTATGAATTCTGCCACATCAATTTCCTGTACCGGTCTTTTAACATGTTTGCCGCCGAAGGTGACTTCTATCACCGGTAAGTCATCATGGGAAAAGCCTACCAGGTAAGATCCCTCTGCATTACCGATGAACGATTGTACCAGGTTTTCCGAGCGTTCAAAACGAAATCGTTTGAGATAGAAAGCCTTTGCTTCAGCATCGTAGTAAACGGCACTGTAAATCTTTTCAGGATTGAATTTTTCTATTGCCAGGATCTCTTCCTGGTACCGGTTGCTCAGATCGAAATTGGTAGTGTAGAATGTGCCGTTGCGATTAATAGCGATAAGACTTTCATCTGCAAGGAATTCTCCCAGATAGATTCCCCTTCCGTCATCATTGAGCCGTTGGATATCCCGGTCAAACCAAATCTTCTGTCCTCCCAGTGTCGCGACTCCTTTTTCTTTCAGGACGATCTTTTGAACGGGATAGCGGCTCAGGATGTTCCCGCGGCTGTTCCGTCCCTTGACAGCCAATTCCAGGAAAGAATATTCAAAGATCAATTTCCTGAGTTTTGGCCGGGCTTTCAGATATACTTTGACAGTTTCGGCCTCCCCGTTGGGATTGGCAGAGAACCACAAGATCTGCGAACCGGGTTTTTCCTGAGTCAGGTTATAATCTTTATCCCTTGCAATACTGGTGACTATGAAACGCTTTACGAACACCTTCCCGTTCTTGCCGTCGCGGTAAGCAACGTTGTAAACTGTCCGATTGTCCCTTTTCTTGAAGATCCCCGTATATATAATGTCTTTGCCCACGTAAAGCTTGTCTGCGACCTTACGGACAGAGTAGGTTCCGTCTCTGAGGAAAACGATGACTTCGTCCAGGTTGGAACAGTCGCAAACGTATTCGGCTTTTTCGTCTTTCTTCATGTCCGTACCCACAAATCCCGATTCCCTGTTGACATATAGCTTGCAATTGGCCAGTATCACCTTGGACGCTTCTATGGTTTCAAAGTCCGTGATCTCGGTCCTTCGGGGGAAATGGCTTCCGTATTTTTTCTTTAGGGATTCAAAGTACTCTATGGTATATGCGGTCAGGTGTTTCAGGTTGTGTCTTATACGCTCCATCTCCTTGTCCAGGGATTTGATGTGCTCGTCTGCCTTTTTAATGTCAAAGCGGGAGATCTTCCGGACAGGTTTTTCTACGAGCTTTTCGACTTCGCGGAAAGTGACCGGTCTGCGCAGGCGGTCCTGGAAACGCAGCATTTCCGATTCTACGTCACGCAACTGGTCTTCCCATGTGCGGGCATTGTTTTCCAACACCCGAAAAACTTTTTCTTCAAAGAATATTTTTTCCAGTGACGAAAAGTGCCAGTCATCTTCAAGTTCGCCCATACGGATATCAAGTTCGGCCTTCAGCAGATCGCGCGTTCTGTCGGTGCTGTAACGGAGCATGTCCTCAATGCTCATCACAAAGGGTTTGCCGTCCATAATCACGCAGGCGTCGGGTGATATGGATACCTCACATCTGGTGAAGGCATACAGCGCGTCTATAGTCTTGTCGGGAGATACGTCACTGGCAAGATGGATCAGGATCTCCACCTGTTCTGCCGTATTGTCGTCTATCTTGCGTATCTTGATCTTTCCTTTGTCATTGGCCGCTATGATAGAACGGATCAGACTTTCGGTCGTCTGCCCGTAAGGTATTTCTGTAATGGCAAGTGTTTTTTTGTCTACTTTGATGATCCTGGCCCTTACCTTGATGCGGCTCCTGCCTCCTATCCCTCCGTTGTAATTGCTGCAGTCTATCAAACCTCCTGTTATGAAGTCGGGATACAGTACAAACGGTTTGCCGTTCAGGTGCGCAATGGAGGCGTCCAGCAATTCGTTGAAGTTATGGGGAAGGATCCTGGTTGCAAGACCTACGGCAATCCCTTCGGTACCCTGGACCAGCAACAAGGGAAACTTAACGGGAAGCGCTTCGGGTTCCTGGCTCCTTCCGTCATAGGAAGAAACCCATATGGTCGTCTTGGGATTGAAGATCACATCAAGGGCGAATTTGCTCAACCTGGCCTCAATATACCGTGGTGCGGCGGCCGAGTCTCCCGTATAAATGTTACCCCAGTTTCCTTGTGTATCTATCAGCAACTCTTTCTGTCCCAGCTGAACCAATGCGTCACCGATGGAAGCATCTCCGTGGGGGTGGAATTGCATGGTGTGCCCGATGATATTGGCGACCTTGTTGTAACGTCCGTCCTCCATCCTTTTCATGGAATGCAGGATCCGTCGCTGGACAGGCTTGAGACCGTCTGTGATATGAGGAACGGCACGTTCCAAGATCACATAAGATGAATATTCCAGGAACCAGTCCTTGAACATACCCGTAAGCCGGTATTTCTTGTCTCCTTCTTCGCTCAGGATACGCAGATACTTCAGTTGGTCTTCGTTCATCATGGTCTAATCTCCCACCATCCTTAAATTATTGACAATAAATTCCCTTCTTTGGGGAGTATTGTCCCCCATATAGAACCTGAGCAGTTCGGGAAGCCTGTCGTCTTTGTCCAGGCGCACTTTGTCAAGCCGGATATTTTCTCCTATGAATGTCTTGAATTCATCGGGTGAGATTTCACCCAGGCCTTTAAAGCGGGTTATCTCGGGATCGGGTCCCAGATCACGTACCGCCCTTTCTCTTTCCGGTTCCGAATAACAGTATCTTGTCTCTTTTTTATTCCTTACCCTGAAAAGCGGGGTTTGCAAGATGTAGATATGACCGTGTCTGACCAGTTCCGGGAAGAATTGCAGGAAAAAACTGAGCAACAGCATCCTGATATGCATCCCGTCCGGATCTGCGTCGGTAGCGATGATAATCTTATTATACCGCAGATTGTCCAGGTCTTCCTCTATGTTGAGGGCTGCCTGCAGCAGATTGAACTCTTCGTTGGTATATATTACGTGTTTCTTCATCCCGAAGGTGTTCTCGGGTTTTCCCCTCAGGCTGAAGACCGCCTGGGTATTGGGATCCCTGCTTTTGGTAATGGAACCGCTGGCTGAATCTCCTTCCGTAATAAAGAGCATAGTCTGTTCTGCCAGTTCGTGCTTATCGGTAAAATGGATACGGCAATCACGGAGTTTCTTATTGTGCAGGCTTATCTTCCTGGCGTTTTCCTTGGCTTTTCTGCGAACTACGCCAACGGCTTTGCGTTCTTTTTCGTTCTCGATGATCTTTTTTAGCAGGATATCGGCTGTTTCCGGATTCTTATGAAGATAATTGTCCAGATGCTCCTTAACAAAATCACCGATGAAACTGCGCAGCGTAGGACCTTCCGGTCCCATTTCCTTCGAATCCAGGATGGTTTTGGTCTGGTTGGCGAATTTAGGTTCTATCAGGCGTATGCTTATAGCCCCTACTATCGACTGACGTATATCGGATGGTTCAAAATCTCTTTTGTAAAACTCCTTGATTGTCCGGGCCACAGCTTCCCTGAAGACAGACAGATGTGTTCCACCCTGTGAAGTGTTCTGCCCGTTGGCAAAGGACATGATGCTTTCCCCGGTGTCGTCGGTATGGGTAATGACCATTTCTATGTCTGGTCCGGTAATATGGATGGGAGGATACAGCGTTTCTTCTGCCAGACTTTCGTTTACCAGATCCAACAGTCCGTTCTTGGAAACAAACTCATTGTCGTTGAGCTGCATTTTCAGGCCCTTGTTCAGATAAGCGTAATGCTTCATCATTTCCTCAACGAATTCCAAATGAATGGAATAGTTAGGAAAAAGTTCGGGATCCGGAGTAAAACTTACGAGTGTTCCGTCCTTGTTGCCGTTCTCCGTTTTTCCTTCTTCCAGGAGTATGCCTTCGGAGAATTTTCCAAAACGGCTCTTCCCCTCCCGAAATGACTCTATATAGAACATGGTGGAAGTGGCATTGACCACTTTGAGACCCACCCCGTTCAAGCCGACCGCTTTCTGGAACGATTTGTTGTCGTACTTGGCACCGGTATTCATTTTATTGGCGGCATCGATCACTTTCCCGAAAGGAATACCCCTTCCGTAATCACGGACAGAGACTGTATTGTTTTCTATCGTTACCTGGATGACCTTCCCATGTCCCATGGCATACTCGTCTACGGAGTTGTCAACGACTTCCTTAATCAGGACGTAGAGACCGTCATCAGGAGTACTTCCGTCACCTGACTTTCCAATGTACATGCCTGGTCTGAGCCGGATGTGTTTGTTCCATTCAAGTGTCTGGAAATTTGCTTCTGTATAGGTTGATTTTTGATTTGACATACGGGGCACAAAGATAAAAAAAAGATGGAAGTAGTCTAATTTATGATTACATTTGCAGCTGTTCCTGAAAATTTTATTGTTCTGTATGAAGGGATGTATCTCTCAAATAATTGGGCCGGTTGTCGATGTGGTGTTCACCCCTCCGGTTGACCGCAACATTCAGTTGCCTCCTATCCGTCATGCCATCGAAGTGCCATGCAGGGACGGTAGGACATTAGTGCTTGAGGTCCAGCAGCACATTGGTGATTACACGGTTCGTACCGTAGCCATGGACACGACAGACGGTTTGTCGCGGGGGATGGAAGTCTATTCGACAGACGGGCCTATAACTATGCCGATAGGGGACCAGGTTAAAGGACGTCTGATGAACGTAATAGGTGAAGCGATTGACGGACTGAAACCGCTGGACAAGATAGCAGGTTTTTCTCCCATTCACAAATCACCTCCAAAATTTGAGGAACTTACTACATCTAGCGAGGTGTTGTTTACCGGCATAAAGGTCATAGACTTGCTGGAACCTTATCTTAAAGGAGGGAAAATTGGTCTTTTTGGCGGTGCCGGAGTAGGCAAGACCGTGATAATTATGGAGTTGATCAACAACGTTGCCAAAAGACACAATGGTTTTTCCGTCTTTGCCGGAGTAGGGGAACGTACCCGTGAAGGGAATGATCTGCTACGTGAAATGATCGAATCCGGCGTGATCCGATATGGTGAAGCGTTTAGCAAGAGCATGGAAAAAGGAGAATGGGATCTTTCCCTGGTCGATTACGACGAATTGGCCAAATCTCAGGCCACACTGGTGTTCGGACAGATGAACGAACCCCCGGGTGCCCGTGCATCGGTTGCCTTGAGCGGACTTACCATAGCTGAAGCCATACGTGACGAAGACAATCAGATAAATGACATTCTGTTGTTTATTGACAACATTTTTCGTTTCACACAGGCGGGTTCGGAAGTTTCAGCTCTTCTGGGCAGGATGCCCTCTGCTGTGGGCTATCAACCGACTCTTGCCACCGAAATGGGCGTGATGCAGGAAAGGATCGCCTCGACCCGCAGCGGTTCCATCACTTCCATACAGGCTGTTTACGTGCCTGCCGACGACTTGACAGACCCTGCTCCCGCCACTACTTTCTCCCACTTGGATGCCACAACGGTGTTGTCCCGGAAAATTACAGAGATGGGCATATACCCTGCCGTAGATCCGCTTGAATCGACTTCACGCATCCTTGATCCGGATATTGTGGGCACGGAACATTACAATACGGCGCAAAGAGTAAAACAGATATTGCAGCGAAATAAAGAATTGCAGGATATTATATCCATTTTGGGTATGGAAGAACTTTCACCTGAGGACCGTATGATAGTAAACCGGGCCAGAAAGGTGCAACGATTTCTTTCCCAGCCATTTACAGTTGCACAACAATTTACCGGCATACCTGGGGTAATGGTTTCCATTGAAGATTGTATCAAGGGATTCAATATGATCCTGGACGGTAAAGTGGATGATATTCCCGAAAATGCTTTCCTCAATGTGGGAACGATAGAAGATGCCATCGAGAAAAGCAAACGGATAATGCAGTAGGGTATGGAGACACAGATCTTTCTTCAGGTGATATCAACCGAAAAAATACTTTTCCAGGGCAATGTATCTGTGGTCCGTTTCATGGGTGGGAAGACCTCTTTTACCGTTTTGAGAGATCATGCACCCATCATGTCTCTGTTGGATAAGGGATATATAACCTTTGACGGAGATTTTGGCAAAAAGAAAATACCTATGAGCAGCGGATTTGTTCAGGTAAAGAAAAACGAAGTGTATGCCTGCATTGAACAGAAAGGCTATTAAAGGAATAAATATACATGTCCGTCATGATAATTAAAATGCTTCTGATACATGCGACAGTTATTCTTTCGGTTGGAACCGTCTGGGGACTGATCATGTATTTTTTTATGCATCAGTGGTGGTTTTCGGCATATCCTGTCATACCGGGCACCTTTTTAGTTATCGGATTGCTTGAAATACTGATCCTGAAAAAGAGCAGAAACCGTAATAAAAAGGTACTTAACAGCATGTTGATCCAACGTATAGTCCGTTGGGGCATTGTTCTGGTTGTTCTGATATTGCTTATCGGATGGGCCCGTCCGCCCAGGACCTCTTTTATCGTCAGTTTTATGGGCATGTTCTTGGTGTACAGTTTTCTATCCGTCTGGTTTCTTGTGTTGGAAAACAAGAGCAGGAAAAGTACGAATGATCAGTTAATATTATAGTTTGTTCGTATGACGGGAAGACGTGCCATACTACTGTTCTTTTTATCAGTTTTAATACGGGGCTGCTTGGTTCCGTGTGCTGCAGAAGTGAAGGAAAGACCTCCGGTCAATGTGCAGGAGATCATATTGGGGCATCTCAAGGACAGCTATCAGTGGCACTTTTTTGATATTGGGGAAAAGCAAGTTGTGCTCCCCTTGCCGGTCATAGTGCGCAGCAAGGAACGCGGATGGCATGTTTTTCTTTCTTCCCGGTTGGAAGACCATCGCGGATACAAGGGATTTTATATGGCAACGGAAGGGTTGTCGGAGGGTAAGATAGTGGAAAGAAATTCCGCAGGCAAAGAGGTCAGACCTTTTGATATTTCCATCACTAAGAACGTGGTGTCTCTGTTTTTCTCTTGCCTATTACTTATGATATTGGTAATCAGTTTGGCAGGATGGTACAAAAAAAGAGAACAGAAAGGAGATTCCGATGCGGTTCCCACCGGGTTTAAGGGTGCTATGGAAGGGTTTATCATGAGCATTCATGAAGGGGTGGTCAAAAAATGTGTGGGTAAGGACTATAAACGTTATTCCCCCTATTTGCTCACCGCCTTTTTCTTTATTTTCCTGAACAATATACTGGGGCTCGTTCCCATCTTTCCTGCAGGGGCAAACCTGACAGGTAACATAGCCATTACTATGGGACTGGCTCTCTTTACCATGGGTGCCATAAATATATTTGGCAATAAAGCGTATTGGAAAGAAATCCTGTGGCCCGACGTCCCTCTTTTTATGAAGGCACCCGTACCTATTATGCAGATCATTGAGTTCTTTGGGATTGTGACCAAACCCATGGCTTTGATGATTCGTCTTTTTGCCAATATTTTTGCGGGACATATTATTATCCTGGCACTTACATCGCTGGTATTTCTGACAGTAGCCATGGGACCTGCGATCAATGCCTCTATGAGTGCCGCTTCCGTACTCTTCTCTGTTTTCATGATGGTACTGGAATTATTGGTCGCTTATATACAGGCCTATGTTTTTACGATGCTTTCTGCTATCTTTATAGGCCTTTCACGCAAGGAGGATCACAAAGATGCACCCGTGAGCCTGAATGTTAAACCTGAAAATGTACAATGAAAGATAATTTTTAAACTTTATTATTATGTTACTTATTACTTTATTGCAGGCTGCTGCATCGTCTACTGCATCGTTTACCATGTTTACAAAACTGGGGGCTGTCCTGGGAGCAGCTATTGTAGTGATGGGAGCCTCTTTTGGCATTAGCAAGATCGGGATTTCCGCTATGGAAGCCATAGCACGTCAGCCGGAAGCAGCCGACGGAATCAGGATGTCCATGATTATTATTGGAGCCCTGGTAGAGGGTGTGTCTCTCTTTGCTATCATCGTGTGCCTGTTGGTGGCTTTATAAAAGATACTTTCTATGGACTTGATGATTCCTGATTCCGGATTGTTATTCTGGATGCTTATTGCATTCGGGATCTTGTTCTTTGTGCTGGCACGGTTTGGCTGGCCCATTATAACCGGAGTGGTGGAACGTCGCAATGAGAGGATAGCCAAAGCATTGGATGATGCGGCGGCGGCCAGGCAGTTGCTTGCTACATTGAAATTGCAGGAAGAAAAAATTCTGCAACAATCACGGGAAGAACAGATAAAAATGCAGGAACAGATGGTTGCACTCCGACAGCAGCTAATGGAGCAGGCTCGGGAGGCAGCTAAGAAGGAAAGTCAGATCATACTGGAACAGACAAGGAAACAGATAGACATTGAAAGGGAGAAAGCCATGCAGGAAATCCGTTCCCAGGTAGCTTCCTTATCGGTAGAGGTGGCCGAAAAAATATTGAGTAAACAATTGGATTCCGATATCAGGCAGTTGGATCTGATCAACCACCTGGTTGATGAATCCATTAAACCCAGGGCATAAAGGCATGAATACCGGACTGTTGGCATCCCGTTATGCGGCAGCATTACTTCTTTATGCCTCGAACCGCGGAGCAGATAAGGATCTGTATTACATGATGAGCCGGATGTCGGTGTTTTTTTCAGAGATTCCGGATCTGGAAATAACATTTTGCGACAGGATAATCCCCCCTCAGAAGCGAAAGATGCTCTTCCTTGAGATGTTTCCGGGATATCCGCTTTTATCGGTTGGAGTACTGTCGGATTTCCTGGATTTACTGATGCGTCAGAAGCGCGAAACCCTGCTCCGTTCCGTAAGCCTGCAATATGTGGATAAATACCGCATAAAACAGGGGATCACTCATGCCGTGCTGACTACGGTCGTTCCTATTGACGATAGTACGGCAGACAGGGTAAGAAAGGCACTGAACCCGGCCGATCCCCTCAAGGTAGAACTGGAACTCAAACAAGATGCCAGTCTGAGAGGCGGGTTCTTGTTACAGGTAGGAATGAACGTTTGGGATGTTTCGCTGGTAACCCGAATACGGGAAGTGAAAAAAGCCTTTGGTTTAAAAGATAATAATTGAGTCGAACTATGTCGGATGTGATAAAACCTGCAGAAGTAACTGAAATATTGCGGATGCAACTGGAGGGACTGGACAATCGTCCCGTCTATGAAGAAAAAGGAATCGTGCTTCAGGTAAGTGACGGGGTGGTCCGTATTTACGGCTTATACGATGCCGAAGCCAATGAGTTGTTGGAATTCGATAACGGGGTCATGGCCATAGTGATGAACCTGGAAGAAGACAACGTAGGAGCCGTTTTGCTGGGTCCGACAGACAAAATCCGGGAAGGAGATATGGTCAAAAGGACCGGAACGATTGCCTCGATTCCTGTAAGTGAACATATGTTGGGAAGGGTGATCGACCCTTTGGGCAATCCCCTGGACGGAAAAGGTGCGATTGCAGGGCCGGTAACGGTTATGCCGCTGGAAAGGAAGGCTCCGGGTGTGATCTTCCGTCAGCCGGTTTCCGAACCCCTCCAGACAGGTATTAAAAGCATTGATGCCATGATCCCCATAGGTCGGGGACAGCGTGAGCTGATCATTGGGGATAGGCAGACGGGGAAAACAGCCATTGCCATTGATACGATCATCAACCAACGGAAGAATTTTCTGGCTGGGGACCCTGTATATTGCATCTATGTGGCCATAGGGCAAAAGGGTTCCACCGTTGCTTCCACTGTCGGTACGCTGGAAAAATACGGTGCCATGGAATATACTGTTGTGGTTTCGGCTACTGCTGCGGATCCTGCAGCACTTCAATATTTTGCACCATTTGCAGGAGCATCTATAGGTGAATATTTCCGTGATACCGGACGCCATGCCCTTGTCGTATATGACGACCTGTCCAAACAGGCTGTTTCTTACAGGGAAGTATCCCTGATTCTTCGAAGGCCGTCGGGCAGAGAGGCCTATCCGGGAGATGTTTTCTATTTACATTCAAGGCTTTTGGAACGGGCAGCCAGGATCATAGACCAGGATGAAGTAGCCATGCAGATGAACGATGTCCCGGAATCTCTCAAAGGCCGGGTGAAGGGGGGAGGATCCCTTACGGCTCTTCCGATCATTGAAACACAGGCCGGTGACGTGTCATCTTATATACCTACCAATGTGATTTCCATTACTGACGGACAGATATTTCTGGATACGGACCTGTTCAATCAGGGATACCGTCCTGCTGTAAATGTGGGGATATCCGTCTCGCGTGTCGGAGGTAATGCCCAGTTTAAGGCCATGAAACAGGTGGCCGGGACACTTAAGATAGATCAGGCGCAATACCGCGAGCTTGAATCATTCTCACGTTTTGGAGGCGATATGGATCCGATGACGCTTAAATTGCTGGATAATGGACGGAAAACATCCCAACTCCTTGTTCAGAAACAATATAATCCCCTTCCCATCGGTAAACAGATAGCATTACTATTTTGCGGGATACGTGGTTTGCTGGAAAGGGTTCCGCTGGATAAGATCTCCGTATTTGAGGAAAAGTTCCTGCAGCTACTGGAAATGAGTTACAGCGAAACCGTGCTGGAACCCCTGAACAGAGGTGTAATCAACGAGGAAATAGAATCCATAATTGAAAGTGTGGCCGAACAGATTGCCGGTTAAACCATGGTTTCTTTACGTGAAATAAGAAGAAGGATCAATTCCGTACGGACAACGCAGAAGATCACAGAAGCGATGCAAAGGGTGTCTTCTGCCAAACTTCTGAGGGCCCAGACTGCGTTGGGGTACATCCTTCCTTATGAAGAACGGTTGCATTATATGCTCTTGACATTCTTACATCAAGAACATTACCTTTATGAGCATGGCCATCTCCGCAGGATGGATATACTTCGTCAAACCCCTTTAGCCATTGCCCGTCCCATAAATTATGTGTCCATCGTTTTTATTGCTTCCGATAGGGGATTGTGCGGTTCATACAATGCCAACATGGAGAGGAAGTTGTTGGAAGTCCTGGATGACTATGCCGCTCTTCCGCGTGAAAACATCACCTTGTACCCTGTTGGTAAGAAAATGCTTAAAGTGGCGGAAAAGACGGGATGCAAAATATGTGATCAGTTTATCAATCTGATGGCTCGTCCCGATTACAGAACTTGTGAAAGTTTGTCACGTAAGTTGGGTATAGGGTATTTACGAGGAAGGGTGGATAAGGCAGAACTTATTTTTTACCGTTTCAAGAATATGGCTGTTCAGATTATTCAGAGAAATACGTTTTTGCCATTCCAGTCAGAGATGATAAAAAGTTCCAACCCCTCATTTGGCCGAAGGCTGAAAGGGAAGCAGGGGATTATCATTCCGCAGGAGTATCCGCTAAAGGAGCTGGATCCTGAATATTATGAGGGGTACATCATTGAACCTTCCAGACAGGAACTAATGGATCGTCTGCTACCCAAAGTCCTGCGTTTCCAACTTTATAGATCTGTGTTGGATGCCAACGCTTCTGAACATGCGGCCCGTACCGTAGCCATGAAGACGGCTTCTGAAAATGCCCAGGATCTGATCCGTGATCTTACTTTACAGTACAATAAAAGTCGTCAACAGGCCATTACGAATGAAATACTGGATATGGTTGGAGGTACTATGAAGTGACAAATGACATCCTTTCTCTTAAGGTGATCATCGCAAGGTACAGGTTACATAGCAAAAAGCATCAGAACCAAGGACGGAAATAGGGAGTTTTGTTTGCTCCTGATTTACCCGGCTGTAATGTCCGGGCTTTTACTGTTAGTTTTAATTGTCTTTAAGGGGGCTGATAGGGGGTTTTGCGAACGTGGAGGAAATTTCAATTCCACTATGGTACGATTAAAAGCGTGCGATTGCGCTTTTGCAAAAAGCAGAACCGCATTTCAATTCCACTATGGTACGATTAAAAGGAAAAAGCCGACAACAGGACGGCAGATAGCGAAAAATTTCAATTCCACTATGGTACGATTAAAAGGTATGAGCAGTCATATACGCAAGAGGAGTACACATATTTCAATTCCACTATGGTACGATTAAAAGATAGTTATGTGCATTGATATACAATCCGTTGGCATTATTTCAATTCCACTATGGTACGATTAAAAGGGCGACGCAGGGAGTTTTCTGATCAGCAATCTGTAAAATTTCAATTCCACTATGGTACGATTAAAAGTTGAAGAACACATATTAGGGACAATATTATCGGAATTTCAATTCCACTATGGTACGATTAAAAGGTACGTGCATTAAAACTTGCAGGCTATCATAACGTATTTCAATTCCACTATGGTACGATTAAAAGCGCCGAACGTATATGCAACACAGATACAGTTTATATTTCAATTCCACTATGGTACGATTAAAAGTGCAACCTTGACATCATTTTTCCCCCATTGTGCAATTTCAATTCCACTATGGTACGATTAAAAGCGGCAGACCCCTTTCCTCGATGATGGAGGAGGGAATTTCAATTCCACTATGGTACGATTAAAAGCCAGCGAGAAAGAGGTTCGTAGCGAAACTCCGCCTGGATTTCAATTCCACTATGGTACGATTAAAAGCATGATTAAATTTGTTTAATAGAATTCTTCATACTTTATTTCAATTCCACTATGGTACGATTAAAAGCATCAGCAAATCTCGTGCACTCCTGATTGCAACGAGATTTCAATTCCACTATGGTACGATTAAAAGAGGGGACAGAAAAAAAAAAGAAAATGAAGAACCGCATTTCAATTCCACTATGGTACGATTAAAAGAGAGGCAAAAGAAGCTTCCCGGGCCGCTTATGATGCGATTTCAATTCCACTATGGTACGATTAAAAGCTATAACACAGGCCACGGCAATAGTAAAGCCGACAGTATTTCAATTCCACTATGGTACGATTAAAAGACGGATTGGACAGGTGCAGACAGAACAGGAGCAAGATTTCAATTCCACTATGGTACGATTAAAAGGAGGCAAAAGAAGCTTCCCGGGCCGCTTATGATGCGATTTCAATTCCACTATGGTACGATTAAAAGGCAGCGTTGGCACAAAGCCAGCCCGTACAGACAAAATTTCAATTCCACTATGGTACGATTAAAAGGTTCAAAGACCGTTACAGCCCGTCTGATAACCCAAATTTCAATTCCACTATGGTACGATTAAAAGTAAGAATTCAGACGGGTACCCATCTGCGACAATAAAATTTCAATTCCACTATGGTACGATTAAAAGGCATATCAAACATCAACAGGTAAGTTGTGTTCAGATTTCAATTCCACTATGGTACGATTAAAAGTGTATTTGTAGTTGCTGTCTTTTTATTCTTCAATATTTCAATTCCACTATGGTACGATTAAAAGACTTATGTCAACAGGTACAGGGGTGTGGAATTGCCATTATTTCAATTCCACTATGGTACGATTAAAAGCCGCTCGACAATTTTTTAAAATAATTCATTATCAACGACTTATTTTTTGTAAAAATAACAATTTTCTTATAAAAATACGTCGATCCCACAAAATGTCATTTTTTGTGGAGTTCGACAACATCTGTATTTGTCTGATATTCAGTATGTCAAAGAGCGTTTTGGTAATAAGATATTAATTGGGATACTAGATACTATTTACAAAATCATACGTCGACAACCATTTTACAATATAGTATCCAATGATTGCCTTTCACAGCCAATGACTTCCTTATCCAACCATTTTTCCTGACGGGTTTTAAAAAAGATAAAACTGTCTTTCTTTTCGTCCATTATCTCTAGTGCTTTATACTGTAGTTCTTGAAGCTTTACTTCGGTAATTTCCCCTTCGAATACCGAATTTTGAATCCAGTTCAAATATTTGCGACAAAGTTTTAACATTTTGGCAACACGTTTTTCTCCTACGTCATATACTGCAATGATGTACATTACCACCACATTTTAAATGGTTTATATTCTTCTATCTCTAAAATATGTTTTTGAAGCTTATAGCACTCCAATTTAATCAGGTGTTTATAACTTACAGAACGATTTAACGTTCGGTGATTAATGGTTTCTGCCAGACGGTCTTCGAATGCTTGGACGAATGTTTTTTTCCCGTTGGATTTGAGAATAACACGGTTCATATTTTCTTCAAAATCATGAGATTGAATCATCTTTTTATTTAGAACCTTAAAAATAACACGGTCTACCAGTAATGGTTTAAAAACTTCAGCCAAATCAAGGGATAAAGAATATCGACGCGCTCCCGGTTCATGAAGGAAGCTGACGGTCGGATTTAGTTGCGTCTGATGAATAGTCCTCAAACATTGACTGTAACACATCATATTTCCGAATGAAATCAATGCGTTGATCTCGTTTAGCGGTGGACGATAACTGCGACCATCCATGTTAAAATCATTAATTATCAGGTTGAAAGCCTCATAGTAATTTTTACGGATATTACCTTCAATACCCATTAACTCACTAATATCTGATGTTTCTGCAATACGGGACGATAGATTTTCTATAACAGTAATAATGGGCTCAAGATCCTTTCCCCGTGTATTATAATATTTAAGGTTTTTAGTCATATTAAATGAAGCACCGGTCAGGAGACGTTGTGCCAGGTCTATCCTTTTCTTTTTATTTTGCTGAAAACGGACCTGGGTAATGAGCATTTTTCCGGAAATCAGGGTATCCCGAGGCATGAAGGAACCAGTGTAATTTTCATAGTAATCAAAAAAATGAACGGGGATCTGTTCCTGGCCAAGGAAATTGTAAAGGGCTGAGTTGGCTTCGAGATTTCCGAAACAATAGAGTTCCTCAACGTTTTCAACCGGTAAAAACCGGGGCTTCTGTTCGTTCCCCTCCTTGTCATAAGATGTGAATTTCAGGGTGTTGTCCTGACGCTGCAGCTTTCCTGGATTAAAAAGATAATAGGTTTTTTTCATCCTTCTACCTCCTGACTCCAGCAGAAGTCATAGTAACTACAATTTTTACATCTGGATTTAGGGAGCTTACCGGGGCATTGCTCATTATGGATAATGCTCTCAATTCCTGTGATTGATTCTTTTATTGTTGTTCTGTCGGGTTCAGAGAGTGTTACTTCTTGGGTTTTATGTAAACGTGGATATTCCAGCAATCCGGTTACTCCTGTGAGACCATTCTGTTCAAGCACAAACAAATAATACTTGACCTGCCACTCGTGAGCCTTTTCGTGTTTGTCCGATTTCTTAATCTCATGAACAACTTTCTTTTTTGGGTCATAATAATCTATCTTTATCCCATCCATTTCTATTTCCTTATACTTGTCACTCCGTCGTGGATAAGAGGTTTCATGGATTAACTTCCCTTCATACACCAGGTCGGAATTTGATTCCATATGAATCCCGTTGGCAAACAGCCAGAGTTTACGGTGACAGATGAGATGGTAGTTAAAGTGCGTTCCGGTGATGAATTGAGACATAATAGATAATAGTTGATTATATCAGGCCTTGGGAAAAATGCTTCAACTTTGTTGTGCATTACGGGGTCCGGGGTGTTTTATTAACATTTCTTTGCTTAGTGTATGTGAGATTTTCTTAATTTGGTGTATATGCTAATTAATGCCAGTTCATTCTTTGAAAAACAGTTTCTAGCTCATGTATTATCTGATTTACGTCCGGAAAATCTTCTTCTCTCAAATGACCTCTTAAGCTGTGATCCCACTCCTTCTTCATTTTGTTAATTCGTTTATTATTGAAAAAATCAGAATAATCATTGAATGTAATGTGCTTAAAGGCGGTTTTCTGTAGAAATGTTTTAACAATCAAATTCCAATCTTCCAAGAGTTCAGGTTGTTTCAGTAATTTCCAAATATCATAATAGTCTCTCGGTGCCGGATAACTTCTTTGCAATAGGGCTCGCAATTTTTCTCCTATTATTTCAACAAGAGGGTAACATGGAATCGTTTGCGACACAAAAACTCCGCTATCGGAATACGTGCTTAACAGTGGTTTGTAAACAGGATTGTTAACTAATTTTTCATAATGCACAATTTCAATTTTAAATTCGGTTTGCCATCTTTGTGCAGCAGGCGGTTGTTGATTATTCTTATGATTTGCTCCCCAGAATTTAATTTTTGTTTTATATCCGACCTGTTTATTTTTCCAGTTGATCGGTTCAACTTTTACTTTTGAGAAAAGGATACCGACTTTGCCGGTAACCGTATCACAGACCGATTGTAACATACGGTTTGTAATCTGTAAATCTTTATTTTTTAATGTAAAGTCCAAGTCTTCCGAAAAGCGGTATTTCTCAAAATAGCACTTTTTAAGGCATGTTCCTCCTTTGAAGATCAAGTTCTCCCTTGCCCACTTTTCCTCGAACAAAATAGCGAGAAAATGTCCCAACACCCAGTTTTTATCAATGGTATCAGGAGGAACACCTTCCTTTTCAGCAATACGCAATATCTCGCTTTGCAACAACATCAATACATCTTTTGAATGATTTCCAATAGCTTTTCTTCCGGTATATTTATGCGTAACCTCCAGTTGGAATTGAATTTCCCGATATCTTCTCCCATTGGGTCTAATAATACATAACGTTTGTTGATAAGCCTTTGTGCCTTTTCTCTGAATTTGCCAAGGCTTTCTATTTTAAATAGTGCCGACAAATAGCTCACCCGCTTGATTACTGAAAGGTTATTCATTTGAACGGCATATTTCAGCAATTTGCTGTCATTGATTTTTGCAGTATATAAAGCCCGTATTAATTCTTCATAGCCTCCTGCATATTGCGGCAAATCAAAACAATCAAGCAGGGTTTTTTCCACATCCGTAACCTTAAACTGTTCATTTCCGTATCCCATTTGTATGATTCCGCATATCTTTTCGGGCTTCACTTGGATAAATTTGTACCGTACATTAAATACTTTCTTGTCAGCTTTCCTGCGATCCGATTGCACATATACTATGTTCGGTATCTGTTCCGTAAGTCCATGCAGGTTTAGGGCAGACCAATACGCAACAGAACCATTCTTCACCATAGCATTGCCTATAACATACGGATTCCTGAAATTACGGACGCAATACAAGCCTTTTTCTATGGCAAAGAGCTGCTCCTCGCGAATGAGCTTCCTGATAAACGGTTTCATTTCAACATAAGTATGGCCCGTTAACGAGCTTAAAGTCGCACTATCAACAACAGACAATTCGTTATCGGACAAGACGTTGTGAATATTTAGATTGCCTGTTGTCATATCGTTTCACTCAATTTTTTGAGTACATTTTATAGTTAATAAAGTGCGAATATAACACTTTTATATCAATGAAATGTAACATTTCAGATAGATGAGTCATTTTGTTTGGCAAACAGTATTACAGAAAGATTTTCTTTTTTTAGCTACTTCCCTTGGCTGGTCTTAATAACAATCAATGTTTCTGCTCGCGTAGTATTTACGGCGGGATTATTTCCCGGATTTCGTGTAGTTTTTCTAGCAAATCTTCAATGTTTATATGATGCTGATGTTTTTTGTTCTTTATTTTGTTGTTTAATCTTAACAGGATTGGAAATTTATCAGGATTAAAGGAATCATTTATAAGTATTGGTCTTCTTCCATAAATCTCACTCCTATTTCCTTATTATAAAACCCTTTTCGTATAACATAAATTACTTCTTCTTCGTCTTTGATAAAGACTCTTTGAATATCAACCATATTCAACTTTTTGCCTTTTTCAATCAGATAAACTGGCAACTCCAAAGAATTCTTCAATTTCCAGCTTTGGAAATCTAAATAATTATAGAAATATTCTGATTCAGGCAGCTTAACAAACACTGTATCTTGTGGCGCAATATTTCGACTACGCCAAAAGTTTGTATCCGTATCATCAGCAGCAGTAACCTGCATTGGATTAATCAACCAATTATAACTAAAATACTCTTTTAACTCTTTGGCATTAGAAATAGCTTTTGATGAAAAAGATGTCTCTGAAGAATAAACTTGATTTAGCAAAAACACAAGTTTTTCCGCATTATAAAATGTTGTTTCAAGAATTTTTGCTGTTTTAGAAAATGCTTCACATGGTATCCATGTTTTTTTCCTTTTGTCATATTCACCATACGGAGCAGGATAAACCAAATCATTTTTTTTAGGAACCAATACAAATAATGTTCCAATTTTAGATTTGTCAAAACGGCACAGCCTACCAGCCCGTTGTGTTAATCTATCAATAGGACAAAGCTCTGAAATCATGAGATCAGCACTTATATTAATGCTCATTTCGCCAATTTGTGTTAAAATGGCAATTCCTTTAGCACGATTGTTATCCCAAGCCTTTTTTCCTAACGCATCTATCAATTCCTGTTCTTTATCCTTTTTGTCTGGTTCGGTAAACCGGCTATGATAAAGAATAGGATTTGCATTTCTTTTTGCGAACCAATCATAAAATAAAACAGCTTTATCAACTGTATTTGTATAAATAATTGCCGTTTCTTTTTTGATGCAGAATTCTAATAGGTCTTCAATTTCTGAAACTTCAGAGTAATATTGAATTGCTTTTATTTCAAACCGATTTCGCAAATTGTCAGAAGTGTCTTCAACAATCTGATTAACATGATAACCTATTTCTCTATAGGACGGTAAAACAGATTCGGGTAAAGAGGCACTCATTAAAAGCACTGGTACACTCCAGTATTTTAATATTTCAAGGAGTACCAGAATGTTTGCTTGGGTAAAATCATCATAAAAATCTGCTTCGTCAATTACTAAACAAGAATTTGCCAGATTAAATAAAATTAAATGATGATCTTCCCTTGTTAAAGTTAATGCCATCAGTAAATGATCAATCGTACAGACCGTGATTGGTGTTTGCAGCAATCGGGCAAACTCATGGATTTTTTCAGCTTTCTGTTTTTCTATTACCCCAGCTTCAACTTGTTCCTGAAATTTGGCAACCCATGCACTCGAATGATATAATCCTGTGTCAGATAAATTTTCAGCAACATTAATAGCTAAAGCATTTGATGTAAAACGAGTTGGCATAGCTATCACTAATCTATCTGCTCGTTTGTTTTCAATTTGTAATTGAGCCCATAATAACGAAGCATCTGTCTTTCCTGCACCAGTTGGAGCACGAACCAATAACAAATCATCTTTCCAATGATTTTCAACTAGCCTTTGAATTCCTCTCTTTTCTTTATGTGGAAATTGATAATGGAATGAAGAAAAATCGGGGACGAAATCTCCATCCTCTTTTGCACTTGCCCTATGATCTGCTAATTGTAATAATCCTCTTGGACCAGCAAATTCGTAATGTTTGTTCGCTATTATTGCTAATGAATTTTGCTCAATGATTCGGTTACTTTCACTCCGAAATGCAGTCCAAAAATCGGTCATCCTTTCATTAAGCCAACGATCTTCAAAATTCAATCCCAGTTTACCGTGATGTGCAGCAATAGCTACTTGTTGAGGTAATGGTAGTCTCGTATTTTTTATTAATCGCAATGATTCAAACTCGTGTCGGACACCAGCCATTCTAATTTTTTCTCCGGAGTGCTCTTCTTTTGAATATTCTTTAAAAGTTCCGCCATGTTGTGACTTCCATTTTAAGAATGCCTCATAATCCTTTTGGCAAGCCAGTTGCCATATGCGAGATTCTTTACCTAAATCATGATATTGGCACACTCGCTCTAATCTGACAAATAAATCTTTTCCAACTCGTTCTTTATATTTTTGAACGATGAAAGAATTATGTTCGAGCAAAAACTTCCCTTCCGACATTACATTTTTGGTATGTTGTTCAAGTGTAATGCCGGAAGGTTTTGCCAATTTGGGGTATTTGTAGTTACTCACTACCGAAAGCCTGTTCGAATGTTACAACTTCATTACCTTTTGCAGGATCATAAAGTTCATTTGAAGCTAAAAATTCTAAAGCTTCGTTATACGCTTTATTAACACTTTTCTCAGTTGTATCATCACCTATAAAGTATTTTGCCTTGCGAGTGTCGAGTTCTGCTAATATATTATTTTGTTCCTGTTCACTAGCAACATAATACCGACTTGCCTTACGGCTTAAAATAGTGTCGAATATAATCAACACTTTCTGTGGCTCACCACTCACTGCATTTCTTGCTTGACTGGCATAATCATTCATCAATCTGGTTGCTTCCAGATAAAGCCGTGCACGACGTTTCCTTTCAGCATCATTGGCATGTTTGAAAAATTTAGTGCCAATATTGAAACTTTCTTCGTATTTAAAAGCTTTGGAAATGCTTAATGCACTTATATCAAGAAAGAAATTCATGTGCATCAGGTCATATTGACTAAATTCCTTGGTAGCTAAAGCTTGGTCTTTTGCGTCATCTGATTCGTCAAACCGGATGCGTACCAACAAATCTCGCCCCACTTCGCTTTCATCAATTGCAACGGCTGGGGTTACAGATAATGGGGCAGTTCTTCTACCAGAATAATCTCCTTTCGATGGGTGCATGAAACCACCCATATCAGCACGCAAATCTTTTTCAATTAAATTACTGATACCGTCACCATTTGAAACAAAGGTTTCTCCTTTTTTAGGATCAGCCATATTTAACCGATCCATTGCTGAAAAAAGAACATGACGTTGCATTTGGCCGGATATATAAACTCTTCCGTCAGGTCTTCTTTTAATTGAAGATGCATTACCTAACAATTTTTCACCTCCGTTTGCAATATGATTTTTGAACGGAGCTAATGCTGTTACTAAAATTCCTTTAATTTCCATTTTATTCATTTTTGTTTATTTTAATTATTCTGCACTATGATCAACTGATTCAATATTTTCTTCAGTATCTTCATTACTTTTTAGTTCATCTGGAGTGTCTTTCTTTTCTGCTTTATTTATTAAGCGAGAAAAAGCAATTAATAGATTTTTTGCATTTTCAAGAGGTAATTCACCACTTGCTGTTTTTTTCATAAAAAGAGCAGCTGACTCAGGAGCATAAAGACCGGATAACCGTCCAGCTTTTGCAACAGCCTGAGCAAGCAGAGCATCACCAGACTTTGCTAAAAATGTTGAACTTTCCAGTTCAATCAGAAATTTTGATTTTACTCTTCGTACTTCCTCCCAATAATTAGAGGCACCTTCTTTTATTTCAGTTTTGGCAGCAAAATAGGCAGCCTTGTTGAGCCATTGTCCTAATGCCCTAGCTGACGATACAATTTTTGGATCAATTTTTTCCATTTTAATAAAGTATGTGTTAAACAATATTGTTACTTCGTTTGGATATTCTGCGCGAAAAGCCAGAAAATCCTTAAATGCTGCGTGATTAAATAATTGAAGAAAGCGACTTGTGAACAAATCGAATTTTTGGTATTCGCTATTATTGCTTGTTCTTTGAGCCTGATTGTGAAGTTTAGAATAGTAGAGACTGTCAATAATTGACCGAAGTTTGCCTTCTTTTGCCAAATCAATAACATAATGATTAAAAGTAAAGGTTGTTGCTCCCCCATATTTGATAAGATACATTGTTGTATCCTTTAAACTTTCTAGTACAGATTTTGCTTGTTCTGAATATTGAGATTGTTTAGCAAATTCTCCGATTGCTCCAAGAAGAGCGACACTACCTAATACACTACTTCGTGGCGGATTTGGAAAGTTTCCATTAAAAATTAATGGTCTTTTTGCTTCATATATGATTTTTTCATTGCTTCCTTTTCCAGATGGAGTCGCACTAACATTACCATACATTAAATTATTGGCAGTTTCAGATTTTAGCATCCGTTTAAAAATACGCACGAAATTTTTCAATTTTTCAATAGGCAAATCAGGAATGATACATACATTAAACATTTCTGGCATTTCTTTTTTCTTATCAATTCGATACTGAAGACACGGTTTGTTTGGAGTTAATGTTGTTACAGCACTTAATCCCTGTTCTAATATTGAAACCTTTGGATTACCTCTTCCAATATTTCCTTGAAGAGAGAAAGTAAGATATTCACCAGCGACAGGAGCTACGGACATTGATATATCATCTAATTTGTTGACAGAATCTTTTGCCAATTCTGACAATAGGGTGTTTCCTTCTTTCCAGATATGTCTGGAAGATTTATCTGTTGACATCACATTGGGGGCAAGAAACAAACCTTTTTTGGGGTTTCCTTTTTCAATTCGAACAAAATCAAATTTTACTTTATCTTTCCCATCGATTGCCTGAGCTGGTCGAAGTCGGAATGAATTAAGCCCCTTTTCAATTTCTGAAATAATTTGTGCAGATGTGATTTTGTCACAATCATTCAAATTATTTTCACACATAATCAATGCTTGAGCGTATCTAATATAAGGATGAACAGCTATCATAGTTCTTTAAAATTTAAGTTAACCCAACCTTCACTATTTCCTAAATACCCTAGATTTTCAGTCATTAGTCGTTCTTTCAAAATCTTATATAAGTGCTTATCTATTTCTATCTGAATTTCATAGTTACCCTTTGCAAAAAGATATTCCCGTTTCGTTGGTGTAGAATAATACTGTGGAAACTTTTCAATACGTTCTTTAAAAAATATTTCCAAAGCTTTATCATCAACTTGTCTGGGGTTTTTTACACTTCGTTTCAGTTCTCTTTTTTGCCGAATTAGATCATAGCTAATATTGAATGTTCCTTTGGGATGGACAACTGCATCAGATCTTCTATAAGCTTTACTCCATAAATCATCATAAAAATTTGTAATAGGAGTAAACTGGAGTCCAATTTCAAAATATTCCATTAGTAATGGAACATAAGTTGAACCTTTTGTTCTATCTCTAAACTTCAATCGAGGATCTTTCTTTGCCTGCTCTTTTCTCAGTTTTGTAAGTTCTTTGATTATTGCTTTTCGGTCAGCTAAATCAATATGCCAACCCAAAATGTTTTCAAAAAGTCCGCAAAGCATTTTCTTGTCCGGATTCTTCAATGTTTTATAATATGAGCCAGGCAACTCACTAACCATTGATAGAGGCGCCAAGGGTTCAATTTCCAAAATAACCTTTAGGTTGAGTTCTGGAATTTTCTTGAGAATTGATAAATTTAACTTATGCATATTTCATTAATTTTTATTGTTCTCATAATACAAACGTGTGGTTAGCCATTCGTAGTCAATTGTTTTAATATTTTGTAGCATACTTTATCTTTTTAAAGAAGTTTCTTAAACAATTTGCCCAATAACTTCAAAATATTAATTTCTGATCCATTGATTCGAAGTAATATTCATCAGTAGCATTCAATTTTCATTCTATTTTTTGAATTTAGTTTTTCTTATTGCCATAATATTTAATTACGGTTGTTGATAACTTTCGTATTTTTAGGCGGACAGTTTCTGTCCGCCTTTATATATATTTTTCTTATACTTTACGATTGTAAATATACTTACTACAACCTTATTATTACTAATACCCACCCTACGGGTTTGTATGAACGTGTCAGAGCAGATAAAGCAAATCCACCCATCCAAATCCTTCCGAGCTTTTTTCGCTGATACCGGCATCCCAAATCATACGATGTACTTCAATCGGAGCTGTCAATTCAAAACTAAACAGATTGCCCACAACACGTGATTCTTCCTTTGTCCCTGGCTTAATCAGGAAACCCTGTCTTTTCCAGTACTTAGATTCTTTCAGCCATGTAGCTGGTTCGGGTTCCCTGAAAATCGGAGTTCCGTCCGGACCTTTTCCATTGTAAAGTCTGAAGATCAAATCATCCGGAGTAATTTTCTTCTTCTTTGTATTTGTATATTTTTCGGCAATATGTTTTACTGAAAGTTCGCAAAACCCCTTCTCGTAAGGGCTTAGATATTTCGGATACTTATCGTTTTTGGTTTTATAGCTTACCACCCAGGGTGTTTGGAGGCGGTAACACATAGTCTCAGAAAATATCGGTTCAGGAAGAGCTTCTATATTAGTTACTGTAAAGTCAATCCCGTTGAACTTGTCACCAAGGTAGAATTCCTGGTTCATAAACAGTCCTTTTATGAATAGTAAAGCAGCCTCGGAAACATCAAAACTAATCCGGAGGCCGATTTTATGTGCTGAAATTTCAAATAGTTTTTTTTCTTTCCACAGTTTGGGCTTTCCAAAATTCATTTGTGAGAAGCAAAAAAGTTTGTATAGTTTAGTTTCGCTTTGACCGTACCCTTTTTCATGAAGGAAGGCGGCAAAATCCCTGTCGGCCTGTTTTAGTACTTTATAAATCCATGCACTGATGTAATACTGGTAATCCATGGGCAACATACGTTGCTTTGTGGTTCGGGTTAAGGTTAATTGAAATCTCATAGAACTACAATTATTTATTGATTTTATCCGGATCAATTTACCAGACCTGCCGTTACCGTTTTTATTACTCCCTATCTTTCAACCACCGGATTAGCTTTTAAGCTAATTCTGTGTTTTTCTTGTCGTTGTCATAGAGTAAAGTCATTGCCTTTGTTAAACTTACCCTGTACTCCGGAATTTATGGGAGTAATATCTTCTTTATTTTCTCATGTTGCACAAATTTAAACTTTTATGCTTAATTCTGTATCCCAGCTAAAGTAGTAATTCCAATTTAAAAGGAAATCGCTTAACTTTGTAATAAAATCAGCACCAATAAGGCATGTTATTCGGAACGAAGGATAAAGAACAAATACTGAAGGAAAGTTTTCTGAATTATTCTCCTCGGTTGATCAATTACGCCATGCGTTTTGTTTCCAGCCGTGATATTGCCCAGGATATTGTGCAGGATTGTTTTATGCGTTTTTGGGAAAGGATAGATAAATTCGAATTTTTAGCAGTAAAACCACTTCTTTTTACCATGGTCCGGAATGCTTGCCTAAATCATCTCAAACACCTGAATGTAGTTAAGTTACAGCGTTTAAAGTACATACACGATGATATGGGAGAGGAACGGGTTTATCACTACGACTTTGACATGGAGCCTAACACTTCTATTCTTTACGAAGAACTTGAAAAACAAATTCAAATTGTTGTTGACAAACTTCCAAAACGTTGCCGGCAGGTTTTTTTATTAAGTCGTTTTGAAGGTTTAAAAAATAAAGATATTGCTTCCCGTTTGGACATTTCTTTGACGGCGGTTGAAAAACATATACGGAGGGCCCTTATGGCATTTAACGCTCATTTTGAAAAAAATGGCCCTTTGTCTGCAGTATTGTTGTGAGCTGGTTGCTGTCTGCTTATTAAAACATTAAAAGTATTTTTCTAAATAAGGTTAGGTAAAACACCTAATCGTTGTTTTAATAGATGATAAGTATAATAGTAGTATTATGGAATCAGACAACAGTGATATTCATTATTTAGCAATTAATTATTTTGAAGGCTCTATTTCAAAAGATGAAGAACGAATTCTTTTTGAATTCGTAAATAAGAATCATAAAAATCTGATTTTATTCAGAAACTGGGAACGGGAATGGATAGCCGGTCACAAGCCTCAGGAAAACGTACTGTTATTATGGGAAAGACTTAAATACAGGGTAAACATGCAATCGGGTACAGAAAATAAGAAAAGAATATGGCATCGTATTGCAGCGGTAGCGGCAGTTTTTCTGATTATTTTCTTTTCGGTAAACATCTATAGCATGTTTACAAAAAAGAGCCAGGAGGCATCGCTTGTTTTTGAAACCCATTGTGCAGAGAGAAGCAGAGTGACATTGCCAGATGGAACGGTCGTTTGGCTTAATGCGGCCACAACACTCACTTGTCCAGCTGATTATAATAAAAAAACCAGAACAGTCATTTTATCGGGAGAAGCCTATTTTGAAGTTAAAAAGAAAGAGGATATTCCTTTTATTGTATATGCGAAAGATTGCCCTCTTTTGGTTAAAGGCACCAAATTCAACGTTACAGCCTATCCTGAGGAACAAGTACTGACAGCTGCGTTACTTGAAGGCCTGCTGCAGTTTGGAGATGATGCGTGCGGATTAATGATGCATCCTGATGACGTTGTGATCTATGATTTGTCCCTGAATGTGAAATCCGTCTATTCTACCTATGCTGAACAGTTCATATCCTGGACAGAAGGGAGGATAGAATATGATTCCATTACTTTCGATGAGTTATTCAGAAGATTGTCCCGTCAATATGACGTTGATATTATTTTCACATCGGAACAAAAGACTGCTAAAGCTCTGAACGTATCTCTAAATAACGGAGAAACGATCACAGATGTGCTGAATGCCTTATCTCTAATTATTCCCATGACCATTGAACAAGACGGAAGAACCTTAACCATAACACTTTAAATAATACATCTATGAAACAAAACCTAATGCGAAAAAGACTTTTAATCTCTACAATTATGGTATTGTTGGGATTTTTGTCTTATGGACAAACGGTAACCAAAGTGTTTAACAACACACCTTTGAAAACCGTTCTTAAAGAGGTTGAAAAGCAGTCGGGGATGTCAATCATGTACGAAACGGTTGATGTGAATGCAAGCCCTGCTGTAACGGCTTCTTTTAATAATGCATCTGTTACAACGGTTCTTGAAACCATTCTGGACAGTACATTGGAATATTCTATTAAAGGAAAAATCATTGTGATTTATAAAAAATCAGGTGATACGTCCGGCGAGAAACAGCAAGCTTTCTCACAACAGAGCAATCAGCGTACGATCCGGGGGGTGGTTACAGACGAAACAGACACCCCAATTGTGGGGGCTACTATAATAGTAAAAGGCACCGTGAACACTGCTACGACAGATTCCAACGGGGCATATACCATTTCTGTAAAGCCGGATGACGTTCTTATCTTCAGCTTTTTAGGCTATCAGTCCGTTGAATTGGAAGTAGGTGGTCGGATGACAGTTGACGTACAAATGCTTTCTGCAGCCACTCCGCTCGATGAGGTTATGGTAGTTGCCTATGGCGTTGCCAAGAAATCATCTTTCTCAGGCTCGGCAGCCGTAGTACATTCACAGGAAATTACCGCCAATCCTTCCGCTTCTTTCGAAAAATCGTTACAGGGGAAAGTGGCAGGATTGCAAGTGGTTGCCGCATCGGGACAACCCGGAGCTTCTACTTCTTACAGGATCAGAGGAACAGGTTCCTTACACGGTTCTAACGAGCCTTTATATGTAATAGATGGAGTAGCTACTACTTCTGCCGATTATTCGGTAGCCGCCAACCGTGCCTATTCTACTTCGAGTATTCTTTCTTCTCTGAATCCACAGGATATTGAATCGGTTACGGTATTAAAAGATGCGGCCGCCGCTTCCCTATACGGTTCACGTGCTGCAAACGGAGTTGTTATCATTACCACTAAGAGCGGAAAATCTGGAGAAGGCAAATTATCTTTTAACGCTCAGTTAGGGGTGGCCAGTGTTCCCAAGACGTTTAGTCTTATGAGCTCTGCCGATTATTATCAGGTAGTCTTCACGGATTATTATAATACAAGAATGGCTGCCGGCCACAGCGCTGCTGATGCCGCTATATGGGCTAATGCCCAAACACAGGGGCTTATCACCTTTAATCCGTTCAACATGGCACAACCTTTTGGTGCCGATGGCAAACTGGTTTCGGGAGCTCGTACGATTGTAGATACCGACTGGCAGGACGAAGTGTTTAATCCGGCACTTACCCAGGATTATAACCTGAGCTTCTCCGGAGGAACCAATGCCGTTTCCTATTATGTGTCGGGAGGTTATTACAATCAGGATGGAACAACTCCTGCCGCCAACTACAAAAGATATTCGGGAAAGGCAAACATCGATGCACGTATTAAAAAATGGCTGAAAGCCGGATTGAATACGACGTTCTCCTATTCGGAACAGAATACGGAAGTCGCCAGCGGTGCCGGTGCCTCTCCCTTATATAATGCTTTAAAATTTCCCAGCGGTGTTCCGGTATATCTGACCGATTCACAAGGAAATTATATTTTGGACGAAGAGGGTAATAAACAATTCAATTGGCTCAATCCGGTATCAAAAGACTTTAACCCGGTGGCCATCCCTCATATGGATACTTGGCTAACAAAGACGTATCGTTTCCTGGCTTCATTTTACGTTCAGGTGGAATTTACCAAAGGGTTGACCTTTAAATCAATTTTCTCTCCGGATTATGTGTCATTGTACGAGATTATATTCTGGAACAAGGAACACGGGAACGGTCCGGCTTATGGCGGACGTTCCGAAAGGCATCAGACTCACGACCTGATGTATACTTCCACCAATACGCTGAATTATGAAACAACGTTTGCAGATAATCACCATTTATCAGCTATGCTGGGTTATGAAGTATGGAAGAGCAAACGGGAATATGCTCTGGCACAGGGCACCGATTTTGCGTTTAATTTTATGACCGAACTGGATGCTGCCGCTTCCGCCTTGTCACCATCTTCATATACAACCCAGGAAAGCCTGATTTCGTATATTGCCCGTGCGGAATACGACTATGCCGGTAAATACTTTGTGTCCGGGTCGTTCCGTCGTGACGGATCGTCTGTGTTCGGATCTGATAACAAATGGGGTAATTTCTGGAGCGCAGGTGTTTCTTGGCGTCTTGATCAGGAAAACTTCATTAAGAATGTTCATTGGATCAACACCTTAAAGGTAAGAGCCAGCTATGGCACTTCTGGTAATAACCGCGGTTTAGGAAGGTATCAATCTTTAGGTTTATGGTCTGCCAGTCCCAATTACAATTATGCTAATGCCTCCGGGTTCGCACACACCCAATTGTCAAATCCCGGATTGGGTTGGGAAAAACAAGCCATGCTCAATTTGGGCGTTGATTTTGCCTTCTTGAGCAATCGCCTGTATGGATCGTTGGAATATTTCCATAAAACATCGAAAGATCTGTTATATGAGTATCCTTTGCCTACATCTACCGGTTTCAAATCCATAATGATGAATATGGCAAAAGTACAGAATGCCGGTCTTGAATTTGAGTTAAATGCCAATATTATCAGGGGAAAGGAATGGAATTGGAATCTGCAGTTCAATATTTCCGGATCGCGTGATAAGATTTTAAATCTTGCTGGAGATGACGACCTGCCAATGGACCTTGAGAAAAAAATATGGAAGATCGGATACAGCCAATATGAATTTTATATGCCTACCTGGGCCGGTGTAGATCCTGCGACGGGAAATCCTTTATGGGTAAAAGACAATAGTACCACAAGCGACTATTCATCTGCTACCAATGAATTTCATGGCAGGGCTACTCCCGATTTTTACGGAGGGCTGACCAATTCGGTTTCTTGGAAAGGTTTTAATTTGTCGGTATTTCTTTTTTACAGTGTAGGCGGGCTGGTGTATGACGGATTATATGCTACGGTGCTCCATGAAGGCAATAGCGCCGGTTCCCAATTGCATACAGATGCGTTGAAGGCATGGACCCCGACGAACACCAACACCAATGTTCCAAAATACTCCAACTCGAATTCCAATTTATCCAACTCTGCTTCTTCCCGCTTCTTGTACGATGCTACGTACATTAAGCTGAAGAATGTAAGCCTCTCTTACACACTGCCTTCTTCTGCAGTTAACAAGCTGGGATTCCTGGCAGGAGCCAGAATATTTGTAAATGCAGACAATTTGTATACCTGGTTTAAAGACGACTGGAAGGGATATGACGATCTGGATATTTACGGAATAGGAGGATTCAGTGATGATCCCACTCTGCCGATTTCCAGAACTATTACCATTGGATTGAATGTTACATTTTAATATAACACGATGATGAAAACAAGATTATATATACTCCTTGCGGTTTTTGCCGTAATTGGTTTGAATTCGTGCGGGAAAGATTTTTTGAATCTTCAACCTTCGACTTCGGTATCGGATGAGCAGGCTTTTTCTTCGGTGGAAGCTGCCAAGACGGTACTTAACGCCGCATATGCTTATGTGGGCCATTATCAAAATCATACGCTGAGTTATATTGCAGCTGATGTTATGGGGGAAGACATGACTGTTACAAGCGGTGCACACGGATGGCCCACCTATAACTGGAATCAATATTCTTATATGTATGCCCAGTCACCGGTATCAAGCCCCTGGTGGACGGGTTATTCCAATTATATCTGGCCTATTAATTATAAGGCAATAGATTGTGTCAATTCAATCATTGGACATGCAGATTTACTGCCTGAAACGTCTGAAAGGTTGGAACTGTTGGCACAGGCCCATGCAGTCAGAGGATATTGCTATCATTGGCTGGTCAGATTATTTGCCGGTGCATATAACTACAAACCCGACGGACCCGGAGTGATCTTACGGACAGAACCTGCAACGGCTACTTCAGAACATTTGCCCAGAGCAACTGTTGCCCAGGTATATTCACAAATAATTTTCGATTTGTCTTTTGCGTACGATAATATTTCAAATTCGAGTACGGAGTATATTACAAAGCGAAGTGCCGCCTTGTTACTTGCACGTGTTTATCTGGACATGAATGATTTCAGTAATGCCAGAAAATATGCTGAAGCCGCGGCAGGAAGCGTATTCGACGGTTCTAATCTTATGAGCAAAGAACTATGGGCTTCAGGATTTAAAGATCATAACGGCGAGTGGTTGTGGTATTTTAATTATATTCCTTCCAAGTGCAATATTTATGCTTCTATTCCATCATTTTATTGGTTTGCTGAGAGCATGGAGGGAGTAGAATATGGCGGTTGGGTTGACGCTAATGAAGTTTTTAATCTTGGGAATGAAATCTGGGATGGTTACGGAACCATTCGGGCAACAAAAGCATTTGTCCAACTATTTGAAAAAAATGATGTCAGGAAACGGTTCCCGTTTTATGTAAATGAGGAGGACGGCTTCTTTACCTCAAAATTCGGACACCGTACCATGATGGGGGATGCGGAATTTCCCATGGCCCGCATTGCTGAAGCGTATTTAATAAAAGCAGAAGCCGAAGCAAATCTTGGTAATGTTGCAGCAGCAAAAAGTGTTCTGAACGCCTTGCAAATCAAACGGGGAGCAACGCCTACCGAGGGAACCCTGGACAAGATATATCTGGAAAGGAGAAAAGAATTGTATGGAGAAGGACACCGTTTGTTTGACATCAAACGTTTACGTCAGCCCCTGGTCCGTTCCGTTTATCCCGAGCAATGGGTGCCTCTTGATCTTCCAGCAGACAGCCCCCGTTTTATGTTCCCCTTACCTAATAATGAAATGCTATATAATACAGCCTTGACTGAAAACGATCAGAACGACTACTGGAAATAATTGAACGTAATGAAACATATTAATACCTTACTGATTGCGGGAGCACTTTTATGTGTGCTCCCTCTTTCTTCGTGCCGGCAAAACCGGGTTGAAGGAATAGTTCATTTTCAGGATCGTGAAATCAATATTAAATCTTTCCTGACAAACTTTCCTTATCAGACCTATTCTTTCAGTTTAAGCGAAGATTGCAACAAACTGTTTTATTTAAAAACGGATACTGTTAACTCACTTTTAATGCTCGATCTGACATTGACGAACGATCTGGATGCGGGAGTGTGCCTTTCCGATATTGATTTCTCAAAACGTACCTTCTGGAGTCACAGGTACAACAATACGGACAGCTGTCTCTATTGGATAGGAGATGAAAAGAACGATGAAATTATTAATATCTGGAGATTGAACCTTCAGACGGGAGTGGTGGAAAAACTGACGGACGTTCCTTATGTTTACGGATGGGGATTTAATCCTGCAGGTACTAAAATCGCCTATGTCGCCCGGCTTGGCCAGAATGAAAATCGTTTGGATGAACTTCGTATACTGGATCTGCAGACTTTAAAGGAAACGGTCGTTTACCGGGATACCCCTGCTTTCAGAATGACCTGGACAGATATAGCCTGGCAACCCGACGAAAAAGGGGTTTTGCTTAGTGTCTTGAAAAATGCCGACAGGGTATTTTCCAATATTGGTTATGTTGACTTTAAAGACCGGTCATTAAAAATCTTGACCGACACTTTATTACAAGCGAGCCTGTCCGGAACGGATGTGATAACGGACTGGTATTCATCCGATTTGGGGTTTTTCCTGAGCGATCAGACCGGATATCCGAATGTTTATTCATATAACATTAAAAATAAACAGGTCAGGCAAATTACCCGCTTTGAAACAGATACAAGGGTTGAATGGATAGATTGCCAAGGGCAAAGAAAATTACTGGCCGTTCAAAACGCCCCCACGGGAACAAAGATGCTGCTATTGGATCCTGCTACGGGACGGGTTCTTTGTGAGGAAACATACCCGGCAGAACTGCGTTTTGCAGGAAAGAACAATGATAGGGTATATCTCTATGCCGGTGCCGTGGATATTGTATTTCAGCTATGGTCCGTTTCCGTTTCAGGCAATGAAATAAACAGGGAGATTGTAGTGGACCTTCCGGAAATAAAAAAAGAGGAGATGATAACCTCTACGGCCGAACGTCTTACCATTCCCTCTTTCGACCGTGATCTGCATGCTTACCTCCTGACCCCCAGAAAACCGCTCGAGGGAGATAAAAGTATGGTTATGATCCAGTCTTTTTATGGCGGATCAAATACATATGACCTGGAACATCAGATCTTTACGGAAGCCGGGATTTATGTGCTGAGTCCTTCACCCCGCGGATCAAGCGGGTTTGGAAGGGATTTTGCCGCATTGAACGATAGAGATCTGGGGGGAAACGAGATCATAGATATCATCTATTGTGCACATTACATCTCGGAAAAACTCGGTATACCTCCAGAAAGGATCGGGGTATTCGGGATGAGTCATGGTGGTTATGCGACTATGCGCCTGATGACATTCCCTGGCACTGTTAATGGCATCACAGCCTCATTTCCGTTTGGCTTTGGGGTTGCCGTAGCCGGTTTTTCCGACATTATCTACGAACACAACCATTCCAATATTCCCGACTGGACATTTCTGGAAGCCGGAGATCCGGTAAAAGATAGTGTAAAATTACAAGACAGATCACCTATAAATCATGCTGAAAAAATTACCGGGCCTTTATTGCTAATTCACGGAAACCATGATAACAGGGTAAATATAGAAGGGTCCCGTATGATGTACAAAAAATTACTGGATTTGAAAAAACCGGTTGATTTTTTGGAAGTTGAAGGACAGGGTCACGGATTTAAGGGACTTGAAAACAATATTTTATATTATAAAACCATATTCTCTTTCCTGAAAAAAGCAGTTTAACTCTTTTAGAAGAAAGACAGTAGGGAAAAATCAATTTTTTGCATTGGCCCTGTATCAAGTCCTGATCAGGGCCAATCCCATTTGTGGAGTCAGACGGAGAAAACTTACACAGATACTGCGTTGTACATGCGGCCAATACAAAATTACAACAGCAATCTCCCGTTTATATGGCCTGGTTCGGTTGGGAGCCGCCTTTATTTGACGGAAGATAGCGTGCATTCCATTGTATAGACATATGTTTCTGGTTCTACAATACGGACCTGATGGTCACCCATACCGGAGGGGGCAAGGAATCCAGGATGCTCTCACGCGACATGGCAGACGCCCTGCTTCAATTTATGAAGACAAGTAATCCCAATGGCAAATTGTTGCCTTATTAGCTTGAATTCCCGTTCACAAGTACTCAATGATCCTGACGGGGAAGCACGCAGGGTGCTGGAAAGAATCTGATCCGCTTATTCTGTTTTATCCCCGGTCAGATAACGATGTAATCCCTTGATGATTGATGATGTCTCCGAATCGGGAGCCCATGCTGTTATACTTTGACATTGAACCATGGCATGTACCATGCGCGGATCAAAGGGCAACTTCCCGATCACGGGGATGTTTTCTTTATTACACCAAAGGGATATTTGGTCGGTCATATCCTGGTTCAGGTCCGCTTTATTGATAACGACGTATCGTTTGATCTGAAAACGGCCCGCCAGTTCAAGGATCCTTTTCAAGTCATGCAATCCGCTTCCTGTCGGCTCCGTCACTACCACTACACAGTTGGCTCCGGCCAGCGAAGCTATAGCGGCACAACCTGTTCCGGGAGGGCCATCAATAATTATTGTTTTGGCACCGGAAGATTCGGCTGTTTTTCGGGCTTGTTCCCTTACGACACTGACCAGTTTTCCTGAATTCTCCTCACCGGGAGCAAGCCGGGCATGTACCATTTTGCCGTTCTTGATATTACCCACAAACCACCGGCTCCGATCACTGGGGACCATCTTAATGGCTTTTTCGGGACAGATGCGGCTGCAAAGCCAGCAACCGTCACAAGAGGTTTCTACGATGAAAACCTTACCTTCCGTATTCCGCCGTTCGATGGCATGGAACCGGCAATAATCCATGCACAGACCGCATTCGATGCAGCTCTCATGGTTGATAACGGCTTTATGGCCCGTAACAAATGGTTCCTGATGATAATTATCCGGCTCCAGAACCAAATGCAGATTGGCTGCATCTACATCACAGTCGGCAACTACTACATGTTGTGAGAGCGTTATCAGGGCTGCTGCCAGGGATGTCTTTCCCGTACCTCCCTTGCCGCTCAGAATAGCTATCTCTTTTACTTTGTGCATAATCTTTCAATTTTACGTAGCAGTGTACGGAAGGCTTCCTTGTAATCTTTATCCTGATTGACAAGTAAAAGATTTTGTGAATAGATTCGTGCAATATTCCTGTCAAAAGGTATTTTCATAAGAAGGGGGATCTTTTTTTCTTCCAGCCAGCTGTAAACCCGGTCATCTCCCAGTCCTGCCCTGTTAACTACAACCCCAAAAGGTTTGTTCATTTGCTCAAGGGTCTCGACCGAAAGTTTCAGATCGTTCAGGCCAAAAGGAGTAGGTTCGGTAACTAAAACTACGAAACAGGCAGGCACTACGGTTGTAATGAAAGAGCAAGATATACCCGGAGGAGCATCCATTATGAGTAACTCCGGGTCCGATGACAGGGCGATCGCTTTATTGATTACCGGAACGGAGGAATAGACGCCGACGTCGGCCCGGGCCTCTACAACAAAAGCATCTTTGGAAACCAATCGTTTTGTTACTATCCCCAGTTTTTTTTCTTTTTCGGATATCGCACCGTATTTACAGGCTGCCAGGCACGCTCCGCAATCATGACACAGATCCTCTATCAGAAAGATCTGCCTGTTTTCAGGTAAGCAGATTATTGCGTTGTAGTTGCACCATTCACGGCATTTTTCGCAATACACACATTTTTCCGGATCAATAACAGCCAACTGTTGCGTAACAACTTTCTCTTCAATAATCTGACCGTTAATGAACTCAGTAACATTAGGTTCTTCGGCATCGCAGTCGGTCAGAATGACCTTTTTGTTCTCCTTCTGGGCAACGGCAAAAAGATTGGTAGACACAAAAGTCTTTCCCGTTCCACCTTTGCCGCTGGCTATAGCAATCTTCATGATATAGGCGGGATTAATGGTCACAGGTATTCGATCCTGTAGTCAATGATCCCTTTATCCATTGCTGTACCAAAGATGCCGGTGTATCGGAAGGAGCTCCGACACAAACCTGGATGTTCTGTTCTTTGAATAAATGAAGTGCCCTTTGACCCATACCACCTGCAATGATGTGGGTTACGCCCTTTTCAGCCAGCCAGCCGGGCAGCAGTCCGGGTTCGTGAGGGGGTGGGGTAATATAGGTTTCCGCTGCTATGGATTCATTGACGACTTCAATGATTGCAAATTGCTGGCAATGACCAAAATGAGCGCACAGGCGCCCGTTTTCCAATGGGATGGCTATTTTTTTCATAAATGTTTAAAAATTATTTTGCAGTGATCATTTCTATGACACGACTGATCTTTATTTCCGTGTCTTTTAATACGATCAGTTGAATTTTAAGGCTGTCGAAGATGGCTTTTACCTTGGCTCCAAATTCTCCTGAAACGACTTTTTCAACGCCTTTTGAAGCGACAATTTGTACCGATGCAGGTCCTGCACCTTCTATGGCTTCCCGGTTGGGATTGGGAATGAATTCGGTCGAACGGGTTACCGTGTCGTAGATCACAAAATAGGAACAGCGCCCAAAGCGGCTGTCCAATTTAGATTCCGGGCTATTCCCGGTAGAAGTGATGGCAATTTTCATTGTAGTATTATAAATTATCTGATTTGTATTGTTGCACGTTTAACGAATGGCACAGAGGACATATGAGGGAAGGGCTGTCCTTGTCCGGTTTATTGAAGTAACATCCGCAATGTTTGCACGAAAACCACTCGCTTGTAAAGTAGACGGGTCCGCCCTGGAAAAGGAGGGGGAAGCCTTCCACAAAAGCCCTGGCCACTTTCCGCCGGGCACTTTCATATATCCGGGAAAAAGTAGGTCTTGATACACCCATTTCCCTTGCCGCATCAGTCTGATTGTTCAAAAGATAATCACACAGACGAAGTGCCTCATATTCATCGTAATCCAGAAGTATTGGAGCGGATTCCCGTTTACCTGCCGGGTTAATAGGTCTGAATCCTTTAATCTTGGGCAGGTCATTTATTCTTCGTAATTTTTTCGGTCTGGCCATATTATATTTTAGACATATGTTCAATACAAAAATAATGAACATTTGTAAATTAAAAAAATAAATGATATATTTAGTTTTATTAATCAATACTAACAATGCTAATTATGGAAACAAATCAAAAGGAAAAAATTATTTCAATGCCCCGTATAGGTGATCCGGCTCCGGCGTTTAAAGCCGTAACGACCCAGGGTCCCATTCATTTTCCATCCGATTTCAAAGGTCACTGGGTAATACTTTTCAGTCATCCCGCAGATTTTACACCTGTATGTACTTCGGAATTCATGACATTTGCCGTTCTGGAAGAAAAATTCGCAGCGGTAAACTGTAAACTGGTGGGACTCTCCATTGACGGATTATACAGTCATATTGCATGGCTTCGTACGATCAAGGAAAAGATCGAATACAAAGGCATGAAAGATGTTGAGGTCAAATTCCCCCTGATAGAAGACATCACTATGGAAGTGGCCAACAAATACGGCATGGTACAGCCGGGAGAAAGTGAGACCAAGGCCGTACGGGCTGTATTTTTCATTGATCCCAAAGGGGTGATCAGGACCATCATTTATTACCCCCTGAGCCTGGGTCGTAATTTTAATGAGCTGTACCGGGTAGTTGTGGCTCTTCAGGCAGCCGACGCCTTTAATGTGGCTATGCCTGCGGACTGGCATCCGGGAGACGACGTCATCGTCCCGACAGCCGGATCGTGCGGTGTCGCGAAAGAGAGAATGGAAAGCAAGGATGAGATGAAATGCTACGACTGGTTCTTTTGCACCAAACCTCTTCCCGAAGAAAAAATATGGTCAAAACTGAAAAAGAAATAACTTTTTTGAAGTATTACTTTGAAGATTCAGCTTGACGTTGCGCTTCTTCGATCATTTTTTCATTAGGCAGGATAAAAATCTCCACGCGGCGGTTTTGCAACCTGCCTTCTATTGTATTATTGTCGGCGATAGGTTCGTGAATTCCTTTCCCAAGGGTTGTCATCCTGTTGATGTCAATACCTTCCAGAAGAAGGAAATCGCGGACACTTCTGGCCCTTCTTTCGGATAATCCCTGGTTGTATTCCACTGTTCCTGTAATGTCGGTATGCCCAATGATTTCAATATTGGTATCGGAATTTTTTTGAAGATTGGCAGAAAAGTTCCTCAGGGCTGTTTTGGCTTTTTCACCTATGGCCGTTGAATTGGTGGCGAACAGGATTCCTGACTCCAGGGTCACCTTAATGGCCTGACCTTCATTTACAATTTCAATAGAGGCATCGTCGGGCAGGATCTCTTCCAGTTCCTGTTTTTGCTTATCCATGTGACGTCCTATAAGGACACCGGCTACACCGCCTACAACGGCACCTATTGCCGTACCTACGGCTACGTTTCCGGCTGCAGCACCTATTCCGGCTCCGGCTGCTGCTCCGGCCGCTACGCCTATCCCGGCTCCTACGCCTGTTCGGCCAATAGTCCCGCAACCGGTCAATGTTAATGATGCAACGAGCAATCCTGTTATTAAAGTTCTTAACGTTTTCATAGAAGGGTAAATAAAAATGTTTGCTTTTTGTAAAGATACTCAAAAGGATGAAAGTAATGACAAATAGTACGAATGAAAAAACCGGGAAAACTGTTGCAACAATGCCATATTACTTCTATACGGGTACGACTTGTGTGGGAAAACGGATTATCTTCGTGAAGAAACGTTACGCTGTTGCATCTTGCGATAACTTCCGGGGAGCTTTCACCTCTCCTTTGATGCGCCACAACTGGAAGCTGTTCCATATATTCTGCCACAGTACGTACGAAGCCGGAACGACCGAAGCCATGGGGTGGAGATACATCTGGGTCATCCAGACGGCCAGCAGGGCATTTTTCTGACCCAATGCCTGACCTCCTGCCACTTTGTCCCCGTAACGATTTCCCAGCCATCTTCCAAAAGCAAACTGCAGGATACATTGCACAAGGGAAATCAGAAACATGACCAGGATCAGGGAAATACCCGAACGGTCCTGGTGGTATATGAAATCAATCGTTTGTCCTATGACCAGTATCAGGGCAACTGCCCATAAATAGAAAGGAATGGTTTTGTAACGGACGATCCCTTTTGTTAAGCGGGGAAAGAATCGTTGGCAGAGCAAAGCAGCCCCCAGGGGAAAAACGATAATGGGAGCAACCTTGCGAATGATCAACCATGATGATGCCCAAAACGACAAGTCAGCCAGATGCCCCACAAAAGAAAAAATAAGAGGTGTGGTAAGGGCCAGGACAATATTATACAGGATCGTGTAGGTGATCATGTTTTCCATACGCGCTCCCAGCATTACTGCTATTACTGTAGAGGATACCGCAACCGGGGCGAGCACTCCCATCATGGCTCCCTGTGCCAATACTTTGTTCACCGGCAGAAAGATAAAATAGAAACAGGCGGCGGCCCCCAATTGGAACAAGACAAGCCAAATGTGCAGGGATCTGACACGTACCTTGCGGATATCGATATCGCATAGAGTCATGAAAAGAATCAGAAAGATCAGGTACGGTGTTACGAATTGCAGTTGCCTGCAAAGTCCGTGGAACAGAAATCCCAGCAATAGTGCAAAGGGAAGGGCAAAGGGCCTGATTTTTTCAAATTGGAAGGCTTTAATTCCCATTGTCGCTTTTTTTATCTCTTTGACGGAATTGTCTGGTAAGTTTTCTTACCACTTTGAAATTAAAAAGGAATTCCCCGGCAAACACCCTTAAAACGGTGTAAGCAGGAATGGCAATGAGCATACCTGTAAGGCCTCCTATACTTGCCCCAACCAGTATTACGATAAAGATCTCAAGGGGGTGGGCTTTAACGCTTTTGGCATATATGTAAGGATGGAAAGCCAGCAGGTCTATGATGTAGGTAACCAGAAAGACCAGGAAAATGAATAACAGGAAAAGTCCCGGGGAAAGCGTGACGATACCCGTATAGTAATAATACAGGAATCCGGTAAAGAGTACTCCGATAATACCTGTAATGGGCCCGATATAAGGTATGACAAAAAGTATTCCTGAAAAAAAAGCCATTACCAGGGAGAGCCTGAACGGTATGCCGCACAGGAATGTCCAGCCCAGTGTATTGAGCAGGGTGACCGCAACGATTTCAGCAAATATGCCCGTGAAGTACCTGGTCAACAGATTGTATGAACTATTAAGGGCTCTCCTGGCCTTTGGCTCGTTCCGGTCATTGAAAAGGCTTGCCACCATGTTGGTAAACATATTCTGTTCCTTGAGGAAGAAAAACAGAATGAATAGTACCACAAAGAAACCTATGAAGAAGTTAATGGTACGGCCTGCAATGGAAGCGAAAAAGAACTTCGTGCTCTCAAGATCGATCACAGGAGAGATCACCGCCTGGATAATGCTTTTCAGGGTAAGATGATCGATTGAATTGATAAAGATCTCATCCAGGAAGGCATTCAGCCTGCCAAGGGGTTCCTGAAGCCTGGCTTCCAGGACAGACAGATCAAGCTGACCGATGAGGGAAACGACACCGGTCAGAATGGGAATGAAAAACACAAGAAAAGCAACAAAGACACTGACCAGGCACAATAAGGCCAGTAATGCGCATAACCAGTCCGGCAACCTGTGTTTTCCCAGGTGAAGGCCCCTGAAAAAAGAAACAACGGGTTTTCCGATCAGGGATAGTCCGGCAGCGATAAGTATATATGTCAATATATTGCTGAAGTACCAGAATAGAAATCCTGCTACAGCAATTACGGCAATCAGGATCACATACCGGGAAAAGCTTTTCATTATTTGCGGTAGCGGCTTTCGATCACTGCCCAATCAAGGATGTCCCAGAAGGCTTTTATATAATCTGCTCTCCTGTTCTGGTAATCCATGTAATAGGCATGTTCCCATACGTCACAGGTCAGGATGGGTTTCTGTTGTTTTGCCAACGGGCACCCGGCATTGGATTCCTGGGTTATGACCAGGCTGCCGTCCTGTTCCCGGATAAGCCATGCCCATCCCGATCCGAACAGTGTGGCGGCTGATGTGGAGAATGCTTCCACAAACTTGTCATAACTGCCGAAGCTTTTTTCGATAGCTTTCAAAAGCTCATTTTCCGGGCGTTTTTTTGCCTTTCCCTGGGCTTTGAATTGATCGAAATAAAAAGTATGGTTGAATACCTGTGCTGCATTATTGAAAATAGGACCTGCAGGAGCTTTGGCAATAATGGCCTCAAGAGAGATATTTTCAAAAGGCGTGCCCACGATCAGATTGTTCAGGTTGTTCAGGTAGGCTTGGTGGTGTTTGCCGTAATGAAGTCCGATGGTAACGGAACTTATGGCAGGGTCCAGATCATTAGCCGAAAACGGCAGAGGAGGTAATTGGTGTGTCATACTAAGTCGTGTTAAATTTGAGATAAATATACTTAAAAATGCTTACATTTGCTATATGAAGATAATGAGATTGGGCAAAAAGACTGAAGCGCAATATGCCCAGTTGGTACAGGAACAGCGTGATGTTTTCTTGCAAAATGCTGCAAAGAACAGATTGCCTGAAGATCTGGAGAGGATCAGGCAGGCTTATGAATATGCCTATCAGGCTCATGCCAAACAAACCAGAAAAACCGGAGAACCCTATATACTGCATCCGATAGCCGTTGCCCGCATAGTTAACGAGGAGATAGGACTGGGCACAAATCCTATTATTGCATCGCTGTTGCACGATGTGGTAGAAGACACTTCACATACCATAGAAGAAATCAGGGAGCATTTTGGTGACGACATTGCTTTCCTGGTTGAGGGGCTGACTAAAGAAAAGAAAGAACAGTATGAGCTTTCCATGCAAGTGGACAACATCCGCAAGATGTTGATGACCATACAATATGACATACGTGCCCTGCTGATAAAGTTGGCTGACAGGTTGCATAATATGCGTACACTTGCCGACATGCCCCTTCACAAGCAGATGAAGATCACGGGTGAAACGGACTTTTTCTTTGCCCCGTTGGCTAACCGGTTGGGACTTTATAAAGTTAAAACGGAACTGGAAAATCTCAGTTTCAGATTCCGTTCGCCGGAAGAGTATTTGAAGATAGAGAAAGTGCTTGACGATTATGCCGTAGAAACAAAGGGGATCAGGAACAGATTTGTCGCACCGATAGAGCAGATACTGAAGGAAAATGGCATAGATGCGGTAATAACACAAGATATCAGAAGTGTGTATTCCATATGGCGTCACATGAGACAAAAACAGGTACCTTTCCGGAGGCTGGAAAGTGTATATGTCTTCAATATCGTTTTCAATCCCCATGAGGGAGGACCTTGTGAAGTATCAGAGAAAAATCAGTGTCTGCAGATCTATTCGTTGCTTACGGATCTTTATATGGAGAGGGTAGGCAGTTTTCATAATTACGTTGACAATCCCAAGGCTAACGGTTATGAAGCATTGCACTGCATGTTCATGACAGAGCACGGGACATGGGCCGAAGTCCATATCAAGAGCAAAAGGATGGAAGAAGCATCCGTTCACGGTTGTATAGTCAAGCGTAATAAAAACGTTGGCATTGGAGGGGTGGATGCCTGGGTGGAGGAATTCAGGGGAACGCTCAAGGATATGGTTTACCGTGACGGCTTTAACAATAAGGACGGTTTTTTCCTGGAGGGGGTCAAGGCTAACTTATATAATGATGATATAAGGGTTTTTACACCAAAAGGAGAACAGATCCTGCTGCCCTGCGGTGCAACGGCACTTGATTTTGCCTATGTGATACACACTGAGATCGGTGAGCATGCTTTGTTTGCCAGAGTTAACGGGATGCTTTGCTCTATCAAGACGGTCCTTAAAAGAGGCGACAGGGTGGAAATAGGCACTTCGTCTGCAATAATGCCCCAGAAAGACTGGCTGGATGCAGTCGTCACCTATAAGGCCAAATCTAGTATCAGAAGTTCTCTGCGTAAACAAAATATATCGATTAAACCTTCCAGGTACATATTTGCCAAATGTTGTTCCCCGCTTCCCGGGGACGAACTGCTTGGTTTTGAAGCACAGGATGGGAGTGGAAAGGTCTATGTGCATACCTGCAATTGCGACAAGGCGATCAAATTATCGACGGAACACGGGGAAACGATAGTCAATGTTGACATCGAAGCCGACGAAACGACCTATTATCCGACTCATATACATGTATTCGGGGTGGACCGCAAAGGTATTACCTTTGAAATTTCACAGATCATTTCGGAAGAATGGGGACTGAACATAAACAACATGAGCGTGACTACCAGGGATGCGCTTTTTGAAAGTGATATTTATCTTGAAGTAAGATCGGCTAAAGAACTCAGCAACATCATCGAAAGGCTGGAATCCGTGCTGGGTGTGGAAGAAGTCAGACGGGTGGTCTGATCAGGAACCGATCATTTTTCTGGCCTTTTCAAGATCTTCGGGAACGTCTATACCCTTTGCATATGAAGGGACTTCAATCATTTTGACTTTCATGTTATTTTCAAGGAACCTCATGTTTTCCAGTTTTTCGGATAATTCCAGGGGACCGGGAGGAATAGAGGCAAAACGCAGCAAAGCCTCCCTGCGGAACGCATAGATCCCGATATGCCTGAAAGCTTTGGCTTTGTATTCTTCAGGATCTCTGCTATAAGGTATGGGTGAGCGGGAGAAAAGGAGTGCGAATCCCTGACGGTCTGTTACCACCTTGACCACATTCGGGTTGTTCAATTCCTCCGGATCATTGATCGGAGACATCAGGGAAGCGACATCAGGCGGCAGAGATCCCGGATCTTCAAAAGCACCGAGAAGGGCTTTCAGCGAACCTGCCGAAGTAAACGGCTCATCACCCTGAACATTGACAATCACATCTGCCTGAGGATAATATAAGGCCGCTTCGGCGATCCGATCACTGCCGCAAAGGTGTTCCTTCAGGCTCATGCGGGCTTCTCCTCCGTGGCTGACTATCTCTCGAAAGATCTCCTGGCTGTCGGTCACAACGACAACTTGTTTAAAAAGTCCCGTATTGAGTGTAGCCTGATAAGTATGCAGGATAACGCTCTTATCTCCCAGTTTCTGCATAAGTTTTCCGGGGAAACGTGTAGAAGCATATCTTGCCGGTATTAACGCGATGGTATACATATCATTCAAAAGTGAAATTTTTAAAATAATTACTGATCGTTTCCTTCAGGTTCACCCGGATGCTGTCTATCCGGTATGAAAGCACGGGGATATGCTGATCGGTAAAACGGCTGCGACCCAGATCGATCTTATAATCGTCGGGAGTTCCGTATACATTCAGGCCAAAACGGAAAGGAACGGGTGATTTGAGCAGGGATATATGATAATGGAACGTTCCATCCATTTTATGCGAGCCGGCAATAGCCGTCCTGTAACGGTCAATCTCCATAATGAACGGAAAAACATCTATCCGGTTATCCGCAACGGCGGCTTCTACCCGGATGTTGTCTATCAGGTTGAGGGCTTTTTTTCTGAACATCAGTTTGCGTGAAATTTCTGAAAAAGTCTTTCCATCCAGCAGGACCAGCCCGTCGCCTTTGATCCGGCAGGCTCCCTTAAAGGAGGAGAGCACCAGGTTCATGTTGGTATCGAGCTGCGAGGTAGCTGAGATCTGGACATCTGCAAGTCCTTTGAAAGAACTGATCATAGGGAACAACGTATCCATGGGCGGCAAAAGCCGGATGACCTGTTCCAGCAGAACATTCTGCATTTCGATGTCCAACCCTACATGAAGGTTGTTCTTGTCAGGCGTTGCGTACAAACCATTTATACATATATCGCCTGCATTGGAGGATGCCTGGAGCTGGTCAAGTTGAAGGTACCGGTCGGCAGCCCGGAGCATACCATGCAATCCCTTCATTTGCAAGCTCCTGTAATAAGCATTCGATACGGCAAGTACGACCTGTAGGTTTACGTTTCCTGGTACGATCAGCAATTTTTCATACGTTTTTTGTTGATCTATGCCGGAGCTTATGATCTTTTCCAACTGTTTTTCAGATTCAACATGGAGTATTTTTTCCTGAAGTATGCTTTTCTCTTTACTGTCCAGGCTGTCTGCAAACGAAATCCCCGCATTGACTACACGGATCAGTTCATTGCAGTCAAGGGTGTCGCTTTGGAGGTCAAAATTGAGCCCCAGGGAGCCGTGTCCCAGCAGAACCCTGCGGATATCGGTCAGATATCCGTTAAGCAACAGGTCGGAATGTCCGGCCTTAATCTGGGTGTTAATGATTTCCAGCCTATCATCCTGCAATACAAGATGTGTATTTCGGACCTGTGTCCTGACCGGGAACAATGGCGTTGCCAGTTGCATGCCGTCAGCTTGGAGTGTCCCGTTCACGTTCCACTTGCGCAACAGTCCCCGGTTTTTCCTTTCGAGTCCCATATCCAGATCGGCATAGGCAAATTCGTGTCGGATATCTGTTCTGCCGTCCGGAATGGTATCCCTGCGATTTTGCGTAAGGTTTGCTTTCAGATACAAATTGGAAATCCGTCCCCGGTGTAGTCCGTATACTCCACCGGCAGAACGTGAATCCAACTCAAAGTCGACTACGGGAATAGCCTGATCCCGGTCATCCGGTTTAAGTGAGAACACGATGTTGCCATGGTTTATCATTATGCGTGTGGAATCATTCACAAAAACCTGCAAGGTCCTGCTTTGTAAGAAGCCTGCAATGGGTTTTACCTGTGTTGTATCCCGTGTGAACATCCCGGGGGTGCTACCCGCTGTCAGAACTGTTTCTGACAAGGCTGCCAGTTCCCGTCCTCGATACCGGATGTTCAGGCTGTCGGCTATCAGATTAAGGTCCAATGCTGTTCCCGGAGTTATTCCCAGTTGCAGCTGGGTGGTATTCGCCCTGCAATAAATGCTGTCTGCAGGCAGGTCCAGTGTAAATCCGTCTGTACGTAAATAGGCCAGCAGCATCACATTTCCCAGTCTCGAAGGGTCCAGGTCTTTGAGCCTGAAATCAGCATTCAGGTCTATAGCCATATCTCCATGCGCATCATGTGCTTCCATTTCTCCTATAAGTTCAGACAACCGGTCCAGATGGACATTCATCCCTGCAGATAGACTGACTGCCGGTTCCCTGAAAAAAGAGGACAACACCCCCTGAAGGGACAATTGCAATGCGGGACTTTCTGCTTCCAGGCCGTTTACAGATAAGGTCCCAAAATCCCCTTTCGCAGGGTGATAGGAAGAAGCCAGAACAGCCTTGAATTCCGGGATGGTTATATTTGACGGCAGATAAGTAATGCGTCCGGGGCCGGCCGTTATCCGGGCCGAATACACGGGAAATTCCCCGCTGTCATAGTGATAGGCCCCTTTCAGGATTACTTCCAGGTCTTTTATAGGCATGGAAGATGTTACAGGAGATCGTGCAGGCAGCAGATTTTTGGGAATGGCATTATAAAGATCTGTAAATCCAGTGGAATCTACACGGCAGACACCTTTTAGTTCCAGGCTGTCCTTCCTCAGGCCCATAAATCCGTTTATATACAGGGGAACATTCCCCAAAACGGTTTCACAGTCCCTGAAATAATAGTCGTCAAAATTGTTTTCCAGGCTGATCCCACCTTTTACGATAAAAGGGATTCTGTCAAACAAAAGGTTCTTTCCAACAATAAGGGTATTGGAATAAGAATGTATGTCTACCTGGTGTCCCGTTCCACTGAAAGGTATGTCGGCAGTCATTTCACTTATGCTGACACTGTAATAAACGGTATCTTTGTAGTTGTGGTAAGTAAAATGAAGCGTATCGGTAACACTTAGTTTGCCAAAAGCAACATCATAACCCGGAGAGAGGGTGTCTTTGCTATCAGGAAAAATATCCCAGTTGGACCGGTCTTCCAGGTTTGTAAACAGGTGAATTGATGCGTGTTCCAACGAAAGATGGGAAATAAACACCATTTTTCGTAACAATGCTGCAGGTCTCAGTGAAACTTCCATTTTTCTAAAAACCAACAGGGAATCGATCCATTTGAGTTTTCCTTCAGGGGCCGGGACAATAATGGTTCCTTCCTTCAGGACTAACGACAGATCAGGAAAATCTTTTATCAGATCGAGGGAAGCCTCTGCCACGGAAATATCTGCCTGCAAATAGTGGCTGGCATAGCGGTTGATCAGGCCGGTCAGCCGGGAAGGGGTGAGCATTATGGTCAGGGTAATCAGGACTGCGACCACAAGTCCCAGCAACGATCCCAAAACAGCCAGAAAAACACGCCACCCTTTTTTCATTATAGCGAAATTACATTTTTTTATTTGCATAGCGCAACATTTAAAAGCTTTTACGCATCTTTGTAATATGAAAAAGATAAGATTTGCTGCTATTGTCCTCCTTTTGCCGGTGCTTGCTGCAACATGTTGCAAACAGGATATGGTTTATTATATCAAAACCGATCCCCAGGCTTTGCATTTTGATAAAGATGGAGGGATTGATACGGTTGCTGTAACTTCCAATTCAGGATGGACGGTTGCTATCCCCGAAGACTGGTGTAAAACAAATCTCTCATCTGTTGAATTCATAAAAAAACCGGTTTTTCTAAGTTTTACAGTTGCAAAAAATACAACTACCCTGGCACGCAGCCAGGATGTGGTCATAAGTTCCAAATCTGACAATAAAGTACAGTCGGTGATCAGGATCACCCAGGATGCAGGTGACGATCCCGATGACCCGGGTGAAGAAGACCCGGATGAAGAAGACCCGCAGCACATTGATACTGCAGATACTTTGCAGGTCCTTCCGGCTGCTGTTGAAATATCATGCAAGGGAGGTACTTACGAATTTTCTCTTGTAGCTGATACTACGTGGGCCTATCAAGGAAGCAGTGAACCGTGGTGTGAACTGATTGAGGAGCGGACGGAAGGGGAACGGGGGCAATACCAGCTGACGTTTATAGCCGACACCTCTAAACGTTCCCAGATCAGGACCGCCACGCTGACATTTAAGACCGTAAATGACACCCTGGCCCTGTTAACGGTAAATCAGCGTCCTTTGGGTATATCCGTTCCTGGTGACCTGATGGAATTTCGGGATGACGTTAATGCCCTCAGGGACCTGCGTCCATGGATGGATAATGACAGTACAATCCATTTGCTCTCCGACCTGGATATGTCATCTGCAGGTAACTGGAAACCGATAGGTCTTCACACCAATATTAGTAACTACAGCATGGACAACAGCAGTATGTCCGGGACCTTCAACGGTAACGGTCATAAGATCAGCAACCTGACTATTACAAAGACGTCCCTGCGGTCTGCAGGATTGTTCGGTTATGTCAGGATGGCGGAAATAAAAGACCTTGTCCTGGATGAAACATGTTCCATGACCCTGACTTCTGGCCAGTATCAGACCCTGCATGCAGGTGGCATATGCGGAACACTGGTGGCAGGGACCATTACTAATTGTCATTTCAACGGTGTAATTGAAATTACCGGAAACAGTACGACTACATTAACTGGCGGTATAGTAGGTATGACCGATATTTTTCCGTGGGATAACCTGTCGGTTGTTTCCGCTTGTACCAACAGCGGTAAAGTTCAGGGACTCTTTTTTACGGGAGGTATTGCCGGGAAGCATTACGGAAGCATCATAACCGGATGTGAGAATACAGTGAATGCAAGGGTCATAGGATCCGGATCGGTCGGAGGCATCTGTGGAGCATCCATAACAAAAAGCAATATTAATAATTCACGGAACTACGGTTATGTTGAAGGATCTAATGAAAAAACGGGTGGAATTTGCGGTGAACAGTACAACACGTCCGTGATGAGCAATTGTGTCAACTACACCGGTTCGGTTATCAAAGGTACTTCGAGGGTTGGCGGGATTTGTGGTTATCAGACCACATCCTGTCATATCAAGAATTGTGTAAATGAATCTGATATATCGGGTATTTCTGAAGTGGGAGGCATATGCGGAGCTCAATTCATTAGTTGTTCCATTAACGGGTGTTCCAATTCCGGGACTGTAATGGCCACGGGGGTAAGTATAGAAGACAACAAAGGAATCGGGGGAATCGCAGGAGGCAATTTGAATTCGGAAGTTATTGATTCAAACAATACAGGTCGGGTAACGGGAGCTGGATCGGTTGGAGGTATTGTCGGGTATGGCAATTATGTGATCAAGGGATGCAGCAACTCTGCCGCGATCGAGGGGATCAGATTTGTGGGAGGTATTAGCGGTATGCTTGAAGGATCGGGCTTTGTAGTCTCATTTTTAAATAACAGCGGTACGGTTACCGCATCTGCTGGTGTAGGGGGTATCATAGGGAGTGTAACGTCCAGCGCTTCCATAAGTTTCTGCAATAACATGGAAGGAGCCGATATTGTTGCGTCTGCAGGAAGTGCCGGCGGAATCGCAGGTATTGTAGGTACTGAACTTAATACGGGATCTATATTGTCTGATTGTGAAAATCGGGCTTCCGTTTCTTCCGGCAAACGGGCTGGCGGTATAGTGGGTGTAGGCTATGGAAGGATTAAAAAATGCCTGAATTTGGGAGCTGTTTCCGTACCCATGACCAATGATCCCATTGAGGAAACGGAAGGAGTGCGGGTGGACAATATTGCCTTTGCAGGAGGTATTGCTGGTCTCAATTCGTTTTCTGTCGAGAATTGTGAGAATCGGGGATCCGTTGCGGGCTATACTGCCGGGGGGATCGTTTCACATTATACAAGTAAAGTGAGCACATATAAAATAACCGACTGCACGAACAGCGGACAGATAACCGGCACAAAAAGTGCAGCCGGAATCGTTGCTACAATTACCCAAGGGGGACTTGTAGAGGGTGTTGAAAATGTGGGGAATGTGACCGGATCATACAACGTTGCCGGCATTGTGGCAGAAAACCTGAGGGGCTCTTTGACAGACTGCGTCAATACCGGTCAAATACAGGGATCAGATGCGGAACTGGATGATAATTTTTTCGCCCTGGGTGGCATATGCGCTTTGAATTCAGGCGGGAATTTGACAAATTGCACCAATTCCGGAACAATCAACAGGGTAGGAGAAACCGGGAAGTATCGTTATGTAGGTGGTGTAGTGGGGGTAACAGCCCAAACTGCAGGAATCGGGGGGGGGCTTGAGGATTGTTCCAATTCCGGACCGGTAAGCGGTTATGTTAGTGAAAATATAGAAGACCATTGCTATGTCGGTGGCTTCTGTGGTTTTTTCATTTCGGGTCCTGTCCCGGAAAATTGCACCAATACCGGTACCGTAAACGGCCAGCCGGCGAGTGATGAAAATATGTACGGAGGAACCAACTAAAACCTGCACTATAGCATGATGAAGAAATTTAATATTTTATTGACCGTTCTGGTAACATTGGTAGTGGTTTTCCCGTCTTCCTGTTCAAAGGAGGGTGAAATGCTGAAAGTGATGTCTTACAACATCCGCCTGTCTTTGGTCGACGATGGGGAACACCACTGGAATATACGCAAACCGGCTTCCATTGCGATGATTGATTCCCTTAAGCCCGATGTGTTTGGTGTACAAGAATCGGTTAAGGAACAAGTAGATTTCCTGCTGGGAAACCTGCCCTTTTATGCCAAGGTCGGGGTAGCTCGCGAAGATGGGGATTCTGTAGGAGAATTTTCGGCCATTTTCTACATTAAAGACAAATACGACGTATTGCAAAACGGCACGTTTTGGCTGAGTGAAACCCCGGATGTACCGTCTTTCGGATGGGATGCCGCACATATGAGGATTGTTACGTGGGGAGAGTTTAGAAACAAAAAGACCGGCAAGACCTTTTTTGTGTTCAATACGCATTTTGACCATATCGGAAAGACGGCCCGTCTGGAGTCCGCCCGTCTCCTGATACAAAAGATCAGTGAGCTGACTTCCGGTGCACCGGTTGTTTTCGTTACAGGAGATTTTAATGCTACAATTGACGATCCGCTCTTTGATCCCGTTATGAACCATTTTTTGGATGTAAGGCAGGAAGCTCCCTTTACCGATACGTTATCTACTTACAACGGATGGGGTACCTACCGGGGATCTCCTATAGACCATATATTTTACCGTGGTGTTAAAGCCTTGTCGTACCGTACCGTAACCGATGACTTTGGCGTTCCATTTATATCGGACCATTACCCGATACTGGCCCTATTTGAATACGAATAAAAATAAGATATAATACCAATGAAGAAACAAGGAATTCGCCTGATCAAGAGTCTGTTTGCAATGGCTCTTCTTACATTAATGACCGTGTCCTGCCAGAAACATTATTCCGTATCCGATTTGTTGGGAACTTGGAGCTACAACGAAGATCCAGAATATTCCATCACCTTCAGGGAAGACGGGACCCTGGGATATACCACTCCCGTATCGGTGCCTTCCTCTACTTATACTCCCACTTATACACTGGACGGCATCTATATATACATCAGGGTAATGATAGGCAGTGCCGTTGTAAGCGATGTGGTCGAGATCCGTTCCCTGAAATCAACTACTATGGTGTTGTATTATGACGGAGAATTGCTTTTTGACGGGCAATCGCTCAATGGAGAGTACATCCTGACCAAAAAGTAACTCTTACGGGTGTTACAATTCCTTGATCCTGATATGGCGGAGCCATAGCCTGGATCCGTGTCCCAGGAACCCTATCTTTCCCCCCGTACGCTCTAGTCCGGGATGTTCCCTGCCGTCTATGGGGCCTGCTGAGATGTCACCTTCCGTGATTACTTCCCCGTTCAGTGTAACACGGATATATGTACCTTTGACGTATATCTCCTGTTGATTCCATTCTCCCACGGGGCGCAGGGCGTCACGGTTGTGGGTCGGGATCACGCCGTAGACCGATCCGTGATACTGGTAATCCAACAGCCAGGGTTGGTAAATGGGATCGTAATGGTCCAGGATCTGGATCTCCATACCTTCGTAGGCGGCGTCTCCTGTGCCGGGGGAACGTATTCCCACTCCGTTGTTGGCTCCCGGGGTAAGCTTGAATTCAAAACGGAAAATGAAATCGTCGTACTCCTTAACGGTATACAGATCTCCAAATCCCTGCTCGCTAGGGCGGACTTCCAAAATCCCGTCACGTGTGAAGTAATCGGTCTTGTTTCCGGTCCATTGGTGCAATGTGGTCCCGTCAAACAGGATCTCAAAACCTTCGGCTTCTTCCTCCGCAGACAACGTGAAAGGTTGGGGCCGGTCCAGTTCCCGCACGTAAATGTCCCGGTAGGCGACCTTACTGCCGTGTGCCTGGAGCTCAATGGCTCCTTCAGGGAAGACAGGCTGTGAACGGTCCCAGTAATTTTCCATGACTACGTTGTCCACTACCAGTTCCCCGTTCAGGTACACCGTAACGCGTTCTCCTTCCATGCGGATGAAAAAACTGTTCCATTCACCCAGCCGGTTGTCGGCCACGTGAGAGGGAGTTGATAGATTTTTTACGTTGTTGTACAGACCGCCGGATCCTACCTGGGCCCCTACATGAACCCGGGCAGTATCCCAGATCTGTACCTGGGGCGAACCCCGCAGGTAGATTCCGGCATCGGCTTCGGGTCCTTCCGGGTAAAGGAGCCAGTCTATGTACATCTCGAAGTCACCGTAGGCTTTTTTGGTGCACAAGTTGTCGCCTTTACCCAAAAACAGCAGTTTTCCGTCTTCAATCACCCATTGGCTGAAAGCGATCTTGTCTGCCTCTTTTTGTGCTTTGGCCAGTTCCTTCGGGTCCATTTTGCTGCGGGAAATCGGATTACCCACCAGGCCCTGCCAGCCTTCCAAGTCCTTTTCATTGAAAATAAGTTCAAAACCACGGTCCACAGGCAATCCGTCCAGGTAGTTCCTTACGTTCCGGATATCGTAAATATTGTCTGTATAATCGGCCTTTTCCAGGATCTGCAATACTTTTTCCATCCATTCCGTTGTCTTCGTTCCGTTAAATTCCCTGTTGTTTACCGCTAGCCGGTATATATTCATGGCGGCTGTCAGCGCTACGTCAGGATTGTCATGATCCAGATAGGGGGCTGAAGCGACCATGGCCTGGAATGCACCGGTATTTATCATCGGTCGCAACAAAGCGACTATGTGTTCAGGACTATCGAACCGTTCCAGTGCTTTACGCAGGTAGATCACTTTTTGAGCACCGGCCGGGTTCCATTCGTTGATCAATGCAATATAAGCGTCTACCTTTCCCTCTTCCAGGTAACGCTCACTCAAAAAATCAACGGCTCTTTTGGTGCCGGTCCCTGCCAGGAGAGCATAGTAGAGCGGTTTCAATCCTGCATCTGCCTTTTCCATCCGTGCCATCAATATGTCGTACTGTTCTTCTGCCGCATGTCCAGACAGACTGGCCAGTATAGCCTGTTGCAGGGATTGGGTCAATTCTTTCGGTGAGTTTTCCAGCAGGCGAAAGTACGTTTCCCGGTTGTCGGGGTGGGCTACACCCGTCAATGCACGGGCAGCGGCCAGGCGGACTTCCTGCACGGGATCCGTCAGGGCTTCCAGCACCAACGGCTCGTTATCGCGGGATTTTCTTTCCCCCAACAAAGCCAGTGCAGTCGTTTTTCCTGCCGTTGAGGTGTGTGGATATACATCCAAAACGGCCTGTACCACGTCGCCTTCCGAAGCCAGGAGACACTCCAGTGCAAGGTCTGTTTTCCTGGGATCAGGACTTATGAGCATCCCGGCCAGGATCTGCGGGCTTTGTTTTCCCTGGGTGTTCAGGATGGCATGGGCTGAAGCCTCTACTACCTCCAGGTTTTCGTGGGCCAGCCAGGGATCGGCCATGTATGGGAGCAAGGCGGGATTGCGTTGTTCTCCCAACCAGTTCAGCACGTCGGTAAGTGCCGGGGCGGAAAGGTGTTTCATCTTTTTCATAACAGCCGAATTAACTACCGGTGAGAGGAACGTGCAGACGCCTTCCAGGGCGGTCCTACGGTAGGAGCGGTCCGGATCGTCCAGTGCACGGAGGACAGTCCGCATTTCTTTCTCTTGTTGCAATTTGAGCAACAGGGACAGGGCAAAGCATCTTACCTGGGACTCATTGCCGGGTTTGACCAGAGAACGGAGTGATCGGGTGGCTTTTTTGATATCGTCCATAGCTACCCGCTCCAGATAGGTCAGGAAGTCGTATTGCGGACCTTGTTCCATAACGTCAAAGGCAGCGATCGTTCCACAACGGGAAAGGGCCTGCCAGGCCAGGGGAAGCTGCTCTTCATTACCGGTTTTGGTCAGGCTTATCAGCAGTTTTTCCGCCAATGGGGATCCCAGCTGTCCCAGACCGGTAATCGTTTCTGCCCGTAAAGGAGCGCTTAGCAACAGATTGACCGCAGTCGGCCCTCCTATGGCAGTGATCGCTTGTATGGCAGGACCGGCCAGTTCTTTGGAGAACATATAAGGAGCCAGTATACTCAGACTTTCACTGGAGCCCAGCAATTGCAGTTGCCTGATGAAAAAAGCCTTAATCAGAGGGTCTTCCGTTTTTTCAAGGGCTATGGCGTAATGATGTGCCACTTCCGCCCGGACACTTTCCTCCACTCCGGATCGGGTGACGTATTGCACCAAGCCGTCCAGGGCATATTCGGCCTGGGGCAGGGACGTTCCGTCACTCTTGAGCCTTTGGGCAAGCATCAGGACACCTTCCTCACCGGTAGATAACAGATCTTCCATCAACCGGCTGAAAAGAGCTTCATTGGCAGCAGGCAGTTGGTTCAGGGCATCGCCCACCTTCGTGGCGGCCGTTCTTTGGGCATCCTGAGCATACAATGAGAAGGTAGTGTTCAGGAGGATTAGCAGTATTATAGATAATGTCTTTTTCATAATGTTCAGATTTTCCAGGATCCACGCATAGGTTGTTCCAGTAACCGGTTGGCTGCCGGATCGTCAATAAATTCCATTGTGTCGTTATCAAATCGCAATGTGCGGTTCAGGCGCAGGGCAATGGCACCCATATTGACCAGGGTGCAACTCCGGAAACCGTTGGTTTCATTCAGGGCAAACGGCTTACGGGTACGGATGCATTCTATGAAATCCGTTTGCTGGGGGGCAGGTTCCGGGAAATCTGCCAGTTTCAGTTGCCAGTCGGGTATGTCGCAACGAAATCCGGGGTATATATTTCCGTTGGGTCCGGCTATGTACGGGGTGTCCGGATCTCCGTAGTCGTCTCCCCAAAGGACTATCTGACACCCGTCGGCATAGGTATAGGTAATGCTGCGCCAGGTACCGACCGCATCGTGGTGTTGCTGTGGGGCGTCCACTTCTACCTTAACGGGACTTTCGTCGTCCTTATCCAGAAGGTATTGGACCGGATCCATGTAGTGTTGTCCCATATCGCAGAGGCCTCCTCCATCGTAATCCCAGTAACCGCGGAAAGTCTGGTGTACCCGGTGCGGGTTGTAGGGTTTGTAGGGGGCAGGTCCCAGCCAGAGGTCGTAATTCAGGTTTGAGGGTACCGGTTCGGGAGTCAGGTTTTCTTTTCCTGTCCAATAAAATTTCCAGTCGAATCCGGTGTGGCGGGATATGGTTACTTTCAACGGCCATCCCAGCATATTGCTCTGGATCAGTTTTTTAAGAGGTTTTACTGTAGTCCCCAACCCGTAAAAGGTATCCGAAAAGCGAAACCAGGTGTTAAGCCGGAATACGCGGGAATTCCTTTTTACGGCTTCCATAACCCGCTTACCTTCCCCGATGGTGCGTGTCATGGGCTTTTCGCACCAGATGTCCTTGCCAGCCTTTGCGGCTTCTACGGCCATGATCCCATGCCAGTGAGGAGGAGTGGCTATATGGACCACATCTACGTTGGGGTCTTTTATCAGATCCATGAAGTGTTCATAGGTGCGGACCTTGTCGGGGGCCATCTTTACGGCTGCTTCCAGGTGTTTGGTGTCAACATCGCAGACGGCGACCAACCGGGATCCTTTGTAGGCAATATGTCCCCGGCCCATACCGCCGACACCGATGATTCCTTTGGTCAGCTGGTCGCTGGGGGCAATAAAGCCGTTACCTCCCAGCACGTGTCTGGGGAGGATGGTCAGGGCAGCCAGGCCTCCGGCTGCCTTAAGAAAACTCCTTCTGTTCAAGCTCATACTATCTTAGTTTATTGTTTGTATATTTTTCAAAAAGCGTGTTGCGCAGTGTTCTGTAGGTAGACATGATGGTATCGGCACATACTGCTGCATAATCGTTCAACAGTTCGGTAGCTTTTTTCGGATCGGTGCGGTACAAGGCCAAGTATTGCTGTTCAATCTCCCGGTTCTTTTCAAAGAAAGACTGTTCCATGGGTTCCCGCAGTCGGAACAGGTCTTTTTTGGCTTCCTGATAGCAGAGGTTCAATAAATTGTCCACTACGTCTACGGCCCATCTGACAGATGTGTCGGAATAATGGTCGGGATGGTATTCCATGTAAACATCAGGTGTTTTGGTCATACCTGTAAAAAAAGGAATGTAGGGTGAAGTATAGGCATTGTCCACAAATACCCAGTATATGCCTCCTATCCCGTTGGGCAAGTTGCTGCGCAGCTGGGCACAGAAGCCGTATTCTCCGTCAACCCGGGAAACGAGGCGGCGCCTGTTGGTCTTTAGGAGTTTCTGCAGTTCAGCATTGGGGAACGGGGTAGCCAGCGGACTTTTAACCATCTGGCCTTCCGGGCTGAGGACGTACCACACGGCATCGTTTTCCTTGTCGTAAATCGTCCCGGTGAAGGTGCTCCGCTGGAAATCCATAATGTCTTTTATGGTCAGTTTCTTATTGGGTTTGAAAGAAAAGGGGTACATGCCAATGGGTTCAACCGTCTGACCGTACTGGTTCAGATTTTGGTAGGGATTATTGGTCCATCGCGGGGGCAGTTCGGCAAGAGTGGGATTGTACAGGGCGTTGAAGAGCCATTGCCGGTGGGTGTGGGCTTCACGCGGGGTAATGCCGGCATAGGCGTTGCTCCAGATAAAGGGCATAGATCCGTTGGGATCGTACCAGCCGTTTTCTATGGCTACGCTCATATAATTGGAAGAAGCACGGTACTCATCCGGTTTGGAAAGGTCAATCTCTTTGATCACACTCCAATTGGAAATGACAGCCACGTGATCGTCCGGCAGCCGTTGTGCTGCCCAGATGCAACCTGGCTTACCGCTATCTTTTTTCCAGCCTTTTCCTACTGCAAAAAATTCCAGTACCCATACTTCATTAGGGTCGGCCAGTGTAACCAGTTCGGGGTCTTTTCCGCAGGAAGGAAGAAATCCGTAAGTTTCCATCAGGGTGGTCATCAGTTCCAGGGCTTCCCGGGCTGTTTTGCAACGTTGCAGGGCAAAGACCTGTGCCTGTTCTATGGTCATGATCTGATCTCCTTCTCCTTTGGTCAGTTGAAGCTCCGGGCGCTGGTTAGTGGTGCTTTCGCCTATACAAAGTTGGTGTTCGTTGATCTGGGAATAGGCCGAATGAAAATACGTGTAGGTTTGTTCTACCTGGGGAATCATACCCAGGAGCTCCCCGTAGTCGTCTATGGGGCGGGTATTGTCCAATATTCCCCACCAGACAGGGGCCATGGCTCCTTTTTCAAAACGTTGTCCGGGAATTATACGTATGCGGTTGTCCGGACCACAATCGGTATGTGAATTGAGAACGCTTCCGTCAGCAGTGGCTTTTTTGCCGGCAATCACTACGGTACACGCAGTACCGTTAGACCAGAGAACAGAAGCAAAGAACAAAGAAATTAACAGAATGATTTTTTTCATAATACAGAATAATGTGTCGTACGACGATAAGCTAACAAAAATAGACAATTTCAGCGATTTTCTTAACTTAGTGGAACAATCATGAGAAATTCCCGGTATATAGCACTTGGTTTGTTGTTGCAGGTTTCCTGTAATAGGGCATTTGGGCAAAACGAAATGCAAGTATGTCTGGCGAATCTGGACAGCTTCCTGAATCAGATGCCCCATATTTCCGGTGTTTATGATTAAAAAAACGGGAAGCATTAAAGCGCCCGACTGAGTTAGTAACTCCGGAAAAATCCCGATATTTGAATATAAATTTTATAGTTATGAAAAAAGTATCCTATATCACAATGATCCTTTTGATAGCGGGATTTCTGCTATCGTGCAACAACAATACACAATTGATCACTTTCCCGGAACCATCGCGGGAACCGGGGGTAACCGATGTACTGGAACTCAGATGCGATCCTCTGGATACGGTACGTATTGCCTTTGTCGGACTGGGAATGCGGGGATATGGTGCAGTTTACCGCTATACCTTTCTCGAAGGGGTACAGGTGGTAGCACTTTGCGATGTGGTGCCTGAAAATGTTGACAAGGCCAACGAGATCCTGGCCGCAAGGGGATTCCCAAAGGCTGAAGTTTATACCGGTTCCGAGGACTGGAAGCGGGTTTGCGAGCGGGATGATGTGGATCTGGTGTACGTATGTACGCACTGGGACCTGCATGCTCCCATTGGCGTTTATGCCATGGAGCACGGGAAGCATGTGGCACTGGAAGTGCCGGCGGCACTAACCGTCGAAGAATGCTGGCAATTGGTAAATACGGCTGAAAAGACCCGTCGCCACTGCATCCAGCTGGAGAACTGCAATTATGATTTTTTCGAGATGGCAACTTTGAATATGGCGCAACAGGGATTGTTCGGGGAAATAGTACATGTGGAAGGAGCCTATATCCACGACCTGCGGTCTCTGAATTTCATGGAAAAGGGCGGTTATTGGGATATGTGGCGTCTGAAGCACAATCAACGGGAAAACGGGAATCTTTACCCAACCCACGGCCTTGGCCCGATAGCGCATATTCTTAACATCCACAGGGGGGACAGGATGGACTACCTGGTTTCGGTCTCTTCAGATCAGTTTGGAATGACTGCCTATGCGCGAGAGACATTCGGTGAAGATTCTGAATACGCCCGAACGGAGTACCTGAACGGTGATATGAACACTTCACTCATAAGGACGGTGAAGGGAAAGACCATCATGCTACAACACGATGTGACCAGCCCACGGCCGTACAGCCGCCTTCATACGATCAGCGGCACCAAAGGTTTTGCCCAGAAATATCCCAGGTCCGGGATTTCCCTGGAACCCGACGGGCACAGGTTCCTTTCGGCTGCTGCCCTGGATTCCCTGCTCTACCTTTACGAACATCCGATTGTCAGGGAAGTGGGACAGAAGGCCAAAGAGGTAGGCGGACACGGAGGGATGGATTTTATTATGGATTACCGGTTGGTCTATTGCCTGCGTAATGGACTTCCGCTGGACATGGATGTGTACGATGCCGCTGAATGGAGTTCTATAATTGAACTTTCTAGAACATCAGTCGCCAATAACGGCCGGCCGGTACGTATTCCGGACTTTACCAGAGGGGCCTGGAACCGGCTCCAGGGGGTAAGGTACGTTGTAGATATTGTTCATTAAACCGAACTGCAAACCATTGCAAAATTCATAGTGTAGGTAAAAAACCTACACTTTTACATATTACACCCGTTACCAGGGTTTGAATACGGGTGCTGCGTCGGCGTATCTCCGTGAAAACATTGACCTAACGGGAAGCTATTTCCATATAAAGCATTATCTTAGTGCTTATGAAAAAGATAATCGCTTTGTTAATGCTGCTTGGGACCATGGTTGCCTGGCAGTGTGGCGGACCTGGAAAGGACAAACTGCCACAGGAGTTTAACTTTACCCCGGATTTGAACCTGCTGGGAGTAGATCCGGAACAAGTAGAAAGCATAGATTCACTTTTGCAGTCGTTTGTTGACGAAAACAAGCACAGTTGCATAACGGCTTTTATAGCCAAGAGCGGGAATGTTATCTACAACAAGGCTTTTGGCTGGAAAGACGTTGAGAACCGGATCCCGGCCACTACAGAAGATTACTATGTGTTGTTTTCGCAGACAAAAGCCATAACTACAGCGGCTTTTATGACACTGGTCGAAAAGGGGCTGGTGGCGGTTGATGACCCGGTATCCAAATTCTTCCCGGGAATTCCGGACCGTGTGATAACGAAAGTCAATCCCGACGGCACCTATGAAACCTGCCCGGTTACTGCTCCCATGACCTTTGCACACCTGATGTCGCACAGTTCGGGGCTCGGTGCAGGACTGGTGGGTGAGATCCGCCGGGCAGAGGCGGAAAGGAGAGGAGCTCCTGCAAGCTTTAGCGAGCCACCTTCCGGCACGGCTCCCTGTGGGCAGCGCTCTTATTATTACGGAATGGAATATATGTTCCCGACCCTGGAAGAGGTTATGCTGGATCTGGCCCGGTACCCGCTCGGATTTGACCCGGGAACGGAGTGGGATTACCACATCAGCACCAACATGTTGGCCTATATGATTGAGCGCATATCGGGCAAAACGTTGCGTGAGTATGTCAAAGAAACCATCCTGGAGCCCCTGGGTATGGAACATACCGACTGGTATTACGCGTCCGAAGAGTTGGAACGTTTCGTAAAACCCTACAATGCCGTGGACGGGAAGCTGGAACCGTATACTACCATGTTTTCCGACGGAACCGTATGTGAAGATCAGACTTACTGTGAAGGGGGTCTTGGACTGAACGGCCCGATAGGGGATTATGCCCGGTTTTGTCAGATGATGCTGAACAAAGGCACCTTCAACGGCCGGCGGATTTTAAAGGCCAAAACGGTAGAACTGATGACTACTATCAACTATCTTCCTGAAGTGAACTCCGGTGGGAAGGGATTCCGGTTCGGACTTGGCTTTGAGCTGTATAATGAACTGAAGAAGCCCGCTCCGGCTGTCTCTAATACCGCTTATGCCTGGGGAGGTATGCTGGGTACGGAATATATGATAGATCCGGAAAATGATATGATAGTCCTTTATTATATCAACATGTTCAAGCGCGAGTTCACCTATCCGAAGTTCTTGTCTAAAGTCTACGAACTGTTGCCTGATAAAGAAGGCGACTATTAAAGATCCGCTGTTTTGTACGTACTACCGGCCGTATTGTTGCGGGCGAAATACCGGTTGGTTCCTTTTATGTGGCAAGTTTGGGATTTTTTAAGATTCAGGAACGTCCCTGAACCGATTGCCGGAAAGCATCTCTGTATTTTCTGGAAACTTCTATGGTCAGGTCTTTCAGGGTAACCTCGTTGAGGGTTTGATGGGAAATATGATTTTTGTTGATGATATAGGAACGGTGCACACGTAAAAAGCGGTTGTCGAGGACCGATTCCCATTGTGATATTTTCATTTTGGTCCGGTACGCCGTCTGATCTGTCATCCGGATCATGACTTCCGAATCTCTTGATTCTACCAAGAGAATAGAATCTACCCTGACTGAAATTTTCTTCCGTTCCGAAGTGAAAGTAATGAATTCATCAGGCGGAACGGCTTTTATAATGTAATAAGATATAATGCGTTCCAATGCAATAAAAGCGGCCAGAAGAAGCCATATAAATACCGGATTGAAGATCAGGTCCGGCAGGCTGCCGGGGGTCAGTTTGAAAAGATACCAGCTGGTCAGAACTATACACAGATATTCTATCAGAAGGGTTGCCACAGCCAGGCAGCCGCCATACAGTATGCCTTTAAGTCTGTTTTCAAAAGACAGGTCTTTGATAAAGAACTTTACGAACAAAGCTCCGGGCAGGAACATGATGGCCAGTAAGAAGGCTTGTGAATACCCGTCTACTACACTGGCAAAAACCAGGCTCATCAATAATACAACCGCCAACCAGTATATCAGACTGAAATACTTTTTCATACCCAAAAATAATATATTTTTATGTTGATCACCTTTCCATTAGCGGAACAGACTGATTTAACACCTTCAGGAATGGTTTTGACCTTTGATCTGATTTTTGGCTCAGCTAATTTTGAAGTAACAAATTAAACTACATCAATCATGTTACATTTATTTATTGAAGGCGGTCCTGTGTTTATGGGCCTGTTAACGATAGAACTGATCTTTTTGTTAATTGCTTTCTGGAAAGCTCCTGCATGGGTTAAGGAAATCGGACTTATAGCATTGATCACGGGGGTTTTGTCAACTCTTTTCGGTCTGTCACAGGTATGCGATTTCATTGCACGGGAGGGAGATATTCCCTTATGTGTAATCTGTGGGGGAATAAAAGTTGCACTGATCCCCATTATTTACGGTAATCTGATCTACTTGGTTTCTCTTATCTTCCGCATTATCCAAAAACCCGGGATATAACATTGCATTGTTTTGGGTGTGGTGCCGCATCTTAGTGCGGCAGTCAAATGTGATGACAGGATGCATAGGCGACAGGTCAGGTAAAGTGGAAAAGGATTGGTTTCTGGAACAAATAAATTTTAAAAAGGATGCAGTATATTGACTGAAATTTCATTTAGTCAATAAACAATCCTCACGTAATGAAAAAGTCAGTTATCGATCGCATCAAAAAAGTGTCGGTGATAGCATCATCACTGATCCTGGCTTTCAGCCTGCAAGGCTGTCCCTGGATAGAGCCGCATTATAATTTTACTTACGAGATCATTATTACGGATACACCGGTCAATCTTGAAGGCCTCAATTCCGTTTATAACGATTACAACTCCGATTTACCCTATCCCGCAGGCCGGAGTAGCATTTATTTTTCTACGGACAGGAACAGTAACGGAAGCGAGTTTGATATCATTGTCAGGTATTTGGACATATCCTATCACGAAAGGGATGATGTTTTAAACATCTCTATTCCAAAAAATGCAGGAGAATACCCGTTAGATACAAAACTGCTTCAATTAGTCAACACCAGTTCTGATGAATTGGGGCCTTTTACGTATTATGAAGAGGGTAAACTGAATTATTTCTTTTATGCCAACAACAGATCTATAGACAGCGAACCGAGTGATTTTAACATAAAATATGTTTATAAGCCAAGTATCCATTTGGGAACCGGCGGGCAAGAACAGGTATTTTGTCCGTATACGGCAGATCTGGCTAATTCAGAATTCGATGACTTGTATCCTACCGTGTCGGATCATCTTGGAAAATTCTTGTTTTGCAGTAACCGTGAGAACGATTCCTTTGATATTTACAGTTTTGACCTGAAAAAGGGAGTACTGCTGTATGAACTCCTGGCGGGTACGGGCACTGCAGAGGTTTCTAAAGAAACGGTGCTGTCCTCTGAAGGTAATGATAAATGTCCCTCGCTCTATGGTGATTTTATTGTTTTTGCCTCTGACAGGGAAGGAGGCTACGGAGGATTTGACCTGTATTATTCAAAATATGTAAACAACGCCTGGACCGAACCTGTCAACTTTGGGAGCAAAATTAATTCCGCCAGCGATGAATATAGGCCGATCGTCATCAATTTCCTCTATTATACGCTTATGATATTCTCTTCCGACAGGCCCGGGGGCAAAGGCGGGTTTGATCTTTATTGCGTTGATATCAGCGATATTTTTGACCCCTGGAGGGGTGTGTACTGGGATACGGTCCGGAATTAATGTTTATATTTGGGTATACGAATATACAATGGTTCGTAGCTGAAAACTAAGAGATATTGCTATAGGAACCGTTGATTACCCGGGAATGAATTCGGATTTGATACAATAAATGAATGTTCATAATCATACCCATAGTACATCTGTAACCTATGCCAGGCATTTTGCCATTGGAATAGGTCTTAACATCTTGTTTGTTATCATTGAAGTGATATACGGTCTGTTGGCAAATTCTTCGGCACTGCTGGCAGATGCGGGTCATAACGCGAGCGATGTACTGGGATTGGTGTTCGCCTGGGCGGCTGCCTGGATGGCAACTGTTAAACCCAAGGGAAAGTACACTTACGGGCTTCGCAAAATGACCATCCTTGTATCCATCCTGAATGCTTTGTTGCTATTTGGAGCTGTGGCCGCCATTGCCTGGGATGCATTTAAAAAACTGAAAGCTCCCGAACCGGTAGAAGGATCCCAGGTCATGATTGTTGCCGGCATAGGTGTTGTGATTAATACACTGACGGCATTGTTGTTTTACAAAGGACGAAAATCCGACCTTAATATTAAAGGGGCCTTCCTTCACATGGCAGCGGATGCCGGAGTTTCCCTGGGTGTCGTAGTGGCCGGTCTGCTAATAAAGCTGACGGGAATTCAATGGATCGATCCAGCTGTGAGCTTTCTTATCATACTGGTCATCCTGTGGGGAACTTGGCGTTTATTTATTGATTCCATTAACCTTGCTTTAGATGCGGTACCCCGGCACATTGATGTCAATAAAGTAAGGGATTTTCTGTTATCAAAGGAAGGGGTGACAGGTATTCATGACCTGCATATATGGGCCATGAGCACTACACAGGTAGCTTTGACGGTACATTTGGTAATACCCGGTGGGGCAGGAGATACATTTATCGCGGCCCTTCAAAAGGAATTGGGGCTGTATTTTGGGATTAACCACACTACATTTCAGATAGAGAACAAAGATCTGGAGAAAAAATGTGTGACCGATTGCTGAATGTTTACTATACACTATCCAAAACTTGGTATCAATGACCATTTGGTTTTGGCCAGTAGTCCAATAAAAAAAGTGAAGTCAAGTTGTGAACTTCCCCTTTTTGGGAAGGCTACACGTAGAATCGTTCCGATGATATGTATAAGTTCTGTATTCCTGTGAATGAATAATTGTGCCCGCGAGAAGAAAAAACAACAGGGCAATGTGAAAGAGGATTGTTTTATAGAGCAGACATAATGAAAAATAGCTACATTTAAAGTTCAAAGACCGTCTTAAGTGCGGGAGAGGTTGGGATACTGTATGAAAGAGAAGATTACCAGGAAATAGTTTTATAAAATATTTGGCATATCAGGTTTAATGATAGAAAAAAGTTTTATGCGTATCGGACAATTCTTTATTATCATTTTTATTACGGGGCTGTATGCTTGCAGGCCGGATTATCAGGATCAGTTGTATCAAATTGCTCATGATGCCGGTATCCCTCTGATCCAGGTTGCCTATGCAGAAGGTAATAGGACGGTCTTCTATGAGATTTCGACCGTTAAAGAACTCGAAAGCGGGGAGGATTATTCCGCTGTTTTTCAGGCTGCCTCCCTTAGCAAGCCGGTATTGGCATATATAGTAATGCGAATGGCGGAAAGGGGAGAGATAGATTTGGACAGCCCACTGGGTGCATATACCGATATGGAAAGATTTGATGATAAAGAGTATGCTTCGCAGCTTACTGCACGCAAGGTGCTCTGCCATATGACGGGTCTTCCGAATTGGGCATCATCGCCCTCTTCGCTTGATTGGCCCGTATCCCGCATAACGTTTCGTTACAGGCCCGATTCGGTCTTCAGCTATTCGGGGGAGGGATATGCTTTTTTGCAAAGAGCGGTAGAGCAAATTCAAGGTCGTGGCCTGGAAGAGATCGCCCTTGCAGAAGTGTTCATTCCCCTGAAGATGAACGCCTCTTCTTTCCTTTGGCGTGAAGAATACGATTCCCTGGCCGTATCGGGATTTTCCCGGAGCGGTGAAGATAAGGGAAAAGGCTCCTTTCCCCGGGCTAATGCTGCCTATACCCTCAGGACAACGGCTCCGGATTACATAAAATTTCTACAGGCTTTGAGCCGGGGCACCGGCCTTAGCGAACAAACCAGGGAGGAGATGTTCCGTCCTGTTGTACAGGCGGTCAGGTATGCAGAAAGGCCCAGAGAATGTGATGCACATATATTCTGGGGTCTTGGCCTGGGGATTGAGAAGCATCCGCAGCTGGGGGAAGTGGTCTTTCATTGGGGAGACAACGGGTCTTTCAGGGCACTGTTTCTGATCGTACCGGGAAAGCGGATGCACCGGCAAAGGATTCTGGTGTATTTCACCAACAGTGAAGCCGGACATGATATCATAGGAGATATAGCAGCTCTTTTTCTAAAGAACAGCAAGGCTCTGGCAATTCATGACTGGGTCGTATTAAAATAGTACGGGAAAGTTCCGCCGGAACAACAGGTAAAAGAGGTGAGATTTTAGTTCCGAAAAGACGGGATCAAGATCAAGACCTGTAAATGTCCACAGCTTCTTTACATCTTTTTATATTCGGTAGGGGTCATACCCGTTTGCTTTTTAAAGTATTTACAGAAAAAAGAGGGATCGGAAAAACTCAACTCATTGCTTATTTCCTTAATGCTTTTGTCTGAGAATTTTAACAAATTCTTGGCTTCCAGAACAAGGTATTCATCAATCCATCCGACAACTGATTTCCCGCTGTGGTTTTTGATCAGAGAGGAGAGGTATTTTGGGGTCACACACATCTGATCTGCATAAAAACCCACATTGTGTTCCGTACAATGATATTGGTGAAGTAATTCCATGAACCGGGCAAAGTGGCGTGCAGTTCTGCCCCCTGCTCCTGGGGCTTCCTTGTTCTTTGCCGTTTTTGATTCACGTTGCCATACATCGGCAAAAAGATATATTACCGAAGAGATAAGCCCCCTTATCATCTCTTTCTTGTACGTTTCTTCAGGCAGGATAAACACCGAATGTATCAATCTCAGATAATTGTCTATAATTTTAAGCTCATTTTCCGTTAGTTGCCAGGTCGGCTTTTCATTACAGTTTATCAATGGGGTAAAAATCTTGTTCAGATCGACACGGATCTCATTAAGGAATGATCCGGTAATGGCAACTGCCTTTATCACGGCGTTATGGTGTTGGCGGATCTGTAAAATATAATCCGGAGCATAGACCATGGCCATTCCCTCCTTAACGGTAAAATCACGAAGATTTACAGAGACTTGGAAAGAACCCTGAATGCAAATCATCAGCATATAAATATCCATTCGTACCGGATAAATAAAAAAACCATCGATCAGCTCAAGTTCTTCAGTAATGAATAGTTGGTTGTTAAAGAAGATTCCTTTGAATTGCGTTGTGAATTCCAGGAGTTCTTTTTCAGAAAAATGATCCAGTGTATGTAACATAATGATTTTTGTGTGATCAAAATTACAAAAAAACGACTTATTGACAATAAATCATGGAAAATTAGCACTAATGACGGTACATTATTTGCCATAATTACAGTATGCAAAAACAAGAAATATATTTAGTAACCGGAGCGACCGGTCATCTGGGATTTACGATAGTATCTCAGTTAATTGCAGATGGCAAAAAAGTCCGTGCGCTGGTTTTGCCGGATGATTTGTTGAACTCACGCCTGCCTTCGCAGGTAGAGATCTGTTATGGAAACATACTGGACCCGCTATCTTTGGAAAAATTTTTCCGGGTTAGTCCTGATACTGAAATATTTGTGATACATGCTGCCGGTATAGTAACTACTTCCCTAAAATATCAGCCGATCGTATATAATGTCAACGTCAAGGGAACGAAGAATATTACAGATGCTGCCATTAAATTCAAAGCGACCAAGCTTGTTTACATAAGTTCAGTCCATGCCATTCCGGAACAACCCATTGGACAGGTCATACGTGAGATCAATCATTTTGACAAAGATCTTGTATATGGGATGTACGCCAAGACCAAAGCCGAGGCGACACAATATGTCCTGAATGCGGTACAAGAAGGTTTGGATGTTACCGTTATACATCCGTCAGGTATTTGCGGTCCCAACTCCTATACTCGTAATTATGCAACACAGCTGGTGCTTTCCTGTTGGAGCGGTCTTTTGCCTATGGGGGTAGATGGAGGTTATGACTTTGTGGATGTTCGCGATGTGGCTTCCGGAACTATATCTTCCTGCCGGAAAGGGGGCAGAGGGAAATGCTACATCTTGTCCAACCGTTATCTATCTATAAAAGAATTTTTCCAGACTTTCCAGCAGATCACGGGTAAAAAACTACCCAAGATCATGGCACCCATGTGGCTGGCCAAAGCTGTCCTTCCCGTTAGCACACTCTATTACAAGATCAAAAAAAGAATTCCGCTGTTTTCGACTTATTCATTGTATACTTTAACTGCCAACTCCATGTTTTCTTCTGACAAGGCCCGCCTGGAACTGGCTTATACCACCAGACCATTTGAAGACACCCTTGCCGATACGATAGAATGGTTGAAAAAAGAAAAAATTATCTTCTGATACGTGTCATATCCCAAATGACAAATTATCGTGCCACAGGCCGCTCTTGATAAAACTCCGACGTTTTATACCATTTCGGATAGGTTTGTTCATTGGCAATGCGGTAACCGATATGGAAAAAGAGTTGCGCATCTTCGAGCAGGCCCTCCAATTTGTCGCGTTCGGGCACAAACTCATCAGAGGGTTTATGATAAACATGCTTCCAGTAATCGGCAATGATTTGCAACGTTGCTTCTTTGCCCAGTTCGCGCTGATCGATATAACCTTTGGCAAAAAGAAACGGGACCCCTTTTTTCATAAAAGGAAGCTGATCGGATCGAAAAAACATGCCATTTTCCGGATTCGGATCTTTGGCCATATAGCGACCTTGCCGGAGGGCTGCTGTTTTCAGATAGTCATCTAATTCGGAATGTCCAAGTCCCGTCACGGTAACATCGTTGAATTGCCCTAACAGAAGGATCACATCTGAATTGAATCCGGCCACGGTTTTTTCCATCGGGAAAACAGGATGCTCGACATAATGATAACTTCCCAACAAACTGGACTCTTCTGCGGTGGGGATCAGGAACAAGAGAGAACGTTCCGTTTCCGGTTGTACCTTAAATTCTTCAGCAATCGCCAACAACCCCGCTACGGCTGCAGCATTGTCCGATGCTCCATTGTATATGGAATCGCCGTCATAGGGGCGACCGATGCCCAAATGGTCCCAATGAGCCACATAGACAATCGCTTCATCGGGTGCGGTTTTCCCTTTCAACATCCCAGCCACATTATGCGATGTACATGTTTCCCACGTATTGCGAAGACGAACACTAAGTTGGGCTTGAAGCGGAACGGGGGTAAACTCTTGGGTGACAGCCGCTCTTTTCAGCGAATCGTAATCGTATCCGGAACGAGCCAATAAGGTACGCGCCGCAGATTGAGAAATCCAGCCGCGCACTTTGCAATGCTTGTCGCTGAGCGCCTCATCATACAGGTAATATTCCGGATCTGTCGAATGGCGGGCCGGTACAGCCCACGGATAACCGGAAGCTTCCTCTTCGTGCACAATAATACATCCTGCAGCACCCTGGCGTTCGGCTTCTTCAAATTTATAGGTCCATCGGCCATAATAGGTCATGCTTTTTCCGTTGAAAAGCGTGGGATCTTGTGTGAAAAATCCGGGATCGTTAACCAACACTATGATCGTTTTTCCCGTAACGTCTATTTGACGGAAATCATTCCAATCATTTTCCGGTGCAACGATTCCGAAACCTACAAAGACAAGTTCGTTATCCGTAAGTGAAATTTCAGGGGCCAACATCGGACTCCACAGGCTGATTTCGGTTTCGTTTGTAAAACGCAACTCTCCTTGCCGATCCCTGACAACCACCGGTTCGGAGGCATTGGGGAGGATCTTGACCAACGGAACTTCTTGCAAATAACTTTGGCCAAACGCCGGTTCCAGCCCGATTTCCTCCATACGCGATTGCAGGTAGCGGACGGTGCGCTCCCCACCGATCGTACAAGGGGCACGCCCTTCCATACTGTCAGCAGCCAATATTTCCAGGTCATCCGCCAACATGGCGAGACTCATTTTTTTTGTACTTATAGATTTTTCATTGCCACAAGCTACCAAAAGGAGCAGCAGCACGAGCGAGTAGAGAAATTGTTTCATTAAGGATGGAAAATTATATATACGACAAAGATAAATCGGGGCACTCAAATTCGCAAAAAGAAGAATTATGATCTATGTATGTTATGGAATAAGCTTTCGATAAAGCATTGCATTTTGTTGACAATACGGCCCAAACTGCTTTACCTCCACAATCGGTAAAAATTGCCCTATCGCTTTTACTTTGAAGCCGCACAGTGCTTTTATAAATTTAACAAAAACTATTATTGCTTCCCTACTCATTTATGACACGTTGTTTTGTTTTATCGGATTTGTATGCCGGAAAATGCATGCAATTGTATTCAGAAAATGGAATCAAAGGGTAAAAGGGCGCGATTGGTATGACTTTGAATGGTATGTGAGAAATAGTGTAAAATTAAATTTCAATCATTTACAAGAACGAATCAGACAATTTGAGGGCATGGAAATGACCAGAGAGGAATTTATGCATCTTTTAAAAGAGCATTTTGCCACAACAGATATTGATATGGTAAAAAAAGATGTTGTGCGGTTTTTAAAGAATACTAAAGAATTGGATATTTGGTCTAACGATTATTTCCTGCAATTAGCAAATATGATAAAGTTCGGGTAATTCAAATGAACTAATTCATTTTAAGTCTCTTTTAGCGGTGTTTGCTCGGCAATCCTTCTTCTCGTTTCATACATATTTCGTTGCGATTTCATTAGGTTGACCGATTGTAATGCGATGTTTTTGGTTTCGTTTAAAATAGTCATAAACAGGATACTGTTCCGGGTGCCGCTTTCCTGCATTTTAACCCGTTTGATTTGTTTTTTTGTCAAATTGGCGCATATTTCCAAAATTTCATCGCGCAACTCACTAATGACAGAAAACTTGGAATAATCTTTTTCATTCATTTTACGAATGAAAGTTTCGTACAATTTTATCACGTGATTGCTGAGCTCTTCCAGATCGGCCTCTTGCTCATCGTTAAAACCTTTGTGGTTGTTTTCTATGTACGTCAAACTATCTGAAGTAATTACGCGTAGCGCTTTCGTGATTTCGTAAGTGTAATCAACAATTTGGACATATTCTTGTTCAATGTCCAGCTCCTTCAGCGAAATGGCCTGAATGGTGGGAACTACTTCGTAGGTACGTTTATCCTTATATTTTTTGTATAATTTATCGATCTTTATAGCGATTTGCCGCAGCAGGTTCCGATTTTCGTCTTTAAGGCCCTTGATATTTCTGTTATAAATGTCAAGCATTAATTTGATGGATTCCCTTACTTCAGTAGTTGAAGTCTCTACGATACCTGATTCATCTTCCAGAATCTGTGACTTGGCAGCTTCAGCTGATTTGCGTTTTTTGTGGAATTTGGAGGATTTGAAAAGAAGAAAAATAATTAACGCGACCAGTCCGAAAACGGCTATTTTTCCACCCCAAACAAGTGCGGTCGCAACCAACCCGGTTACTGTAAAAGCGACCAGTGCTGTTATAAACCATCCGCCGATAACAGTTAAAACCCCGGTAATACGGTAAACCGCACTTTCACGTCCCCAGGCCCGATCGGCAAGTGACGAACCCATGGCAACCATAAACGTTACGTATGTAGTGGATAGCGGCAGTTTAAGCGAAGTTCCCAAAGCTATAAGCATAGCAGCAATAGTCAGGTTTACCGATGCGCGAATTAAATCGAAAGAGGCTCCGGATTTTATATTTTTTTCGGGCAACATAAATCTGCTGTTTATTTTGTCAATAAAAGATTGCGAAAAGAGTTTTTTAATTGCCCTGTTGGAATTTACACCCCAACGTACAAATGCACGTGACAGGGGAGATGAAGAAAAGCGCTCTAGCCCCGCCGCTTGGCGGCTTAAATTCACTTCGGTGGCGGTTACGGTACGTGCTTTTTTGGAAAACCATAATGCCAACACCATAATAACACCTGCTGCCAGTAGGGGTATAACATCCACCTTTACGGCTCCTTTTAATGAATCCATATAGAGGTTATCAATTGATCCGGTGGCGGCAAAAACTTCTTTTGCATTTTTAAAAGCATCCAATCCGGCTAAAGGAGCACCGATGAAATTTACCAGATCGTTACCTGCAAAGGCCAGGGCTAATGCCATTGTGCCTACCAGCACGATAACTTTTAATATATTGACCCTGCATAATTGCAGAATACCCATTATAATTGTCCATCCGGCAAAAGTTATTAAAAGTGTTTTTGCCATGTTGGCTTCAATCATATTCGTGAAATCCGTTGCCACAAACGGGCTTCCCTTCAATCCTTTGAATACGATAAAATAGGTCATTGCCGTAAGTGCGAAACCGCACCATAGTGCACCTAAATATTTGAACGATTTCGTATAGTTAAAAGAAAAAATAAGTCTGGAAATATACATGATTATGCTACCGGCTATAAATGCGATAGCTACCGAAACAAAAATTCCGGAGATAATCGCCAATGCCTTCCCCGAATTGATGTAATTAATCAGGTTACCTCCGTTGTTTTGCCAAATACTGAAAAGCGCAACGGCGACTCCAGCTCCCAACAATTCAAAAACCAGTGACACGGAGGTGGAGGTAGGCAATCCGAGCGAGTTAAACACATCTAACATAATCACATCGGTGAGCATGACGGCAAGGAACAGCATCATGATATTTTTAAATGTGAACATTTCGGGATGGAAAACGCCGCTTCGGGCAATTTCCATCATTCCGCTCGAAAAAAGTGTTCCCAATATTATACCCACGGAGGCAACCGTGAGAATCACCCACATGGGTGCTACTTTAGAACCGATACTTGAGTTGAGAAAGTTTACGGCGTCGTTTGCTACACCCACCGTTAAGTCAAGTATTGCTAATCCCAGCAGAATGATTACAATAATGATATAAATAGGATCCATAAGTGATTAATCCCTGTAATTTTTTAAAAATTAAGGACAAAATTATTGAAATATTTCCTAAAAAATCTAAAAACAAGAAGCTGTTTCTGCTTAAAATCAAAAACTTAACAGAAATGTAACAACTTCCCAGTCCGTGGGACAGAAAAAGCTAAACAAAGAACCGGGTTATACCACCAGACCATTTGAAGACACCCTTGCCAATGCAATGGAATGGTTGAAAAAGAAAAAATTATCTTTTGACACGTGCCATATCCTAATTTTTCCTTACTTTTGCAGCCCCTTCAGGCAGGATGAATTGCCTGAGTATAGGATAGGGAGAGATGGCAGAGTGGTCGATTGCGGCGGTCTTGAAAACCGTTGACCTGCAAGGGTCCGGGGGTTCGAATCCCTCTCTCTCCGCAATAAAGGGTGTAAATCAGGCAGTTATGCGATTTACACCCTTTATTACACCCAAAAAAGATTGCTTCAATATTATTTTAGGATGATTTTGTTTTTAGCTTCATCATACTTATAATTTACAATAGAGCCATTAATTATCATATAAACCGCTTCATCAATTATTTTAAAAGGTACAACGAACCACTCCCTCGGTGTAATACGCTGATTCTGATTGTCAAAAACATCTATATCTAAACATGCATTTCCGAAAAAACGATGTAATAAATTTTCAAAATTGTGTATATCAATATTAAAACATCGATATGTTGAAACTATCTCAACGTCTGCAAATAAAAAAGTAGCCTCTTGTGCAGCATTTTTAATCCTATCTTCCACTTTATTTGTTGAAAAACCGATTTTGTACAGGTTTTGAATATCTTTAAGCTTAATGTGCTTTGACCGTAAAACATAAATCCAACCGCTATGCACATCTGCTTCAGAAACCATTCCTGAATTTACTAGTAATTCTATTTCTGCACTTTCATCCGTATTGGTTACTATTTTCCCGTTTTTAAGAATGGCTTTACCCAATGACCTGAATAACATGTTAGAAACCGTGCCATTTTCAAAAATTGTTTTGGTCCTGCCTTCTAACCGTATTCTATCACCCTTTAATACTTTTTCTGCCTCAGAACTTTCTAAATAGCACAAAAGCCCATCAACAAGATAAAAATTGCCTTCAATCAAATTCGTTTCTGCATCCTTAAATTCTACTAACTTTCTTTTATTCTCTTTTAATTCTTTATGAACTTGTTGAAAAAGTGCTTCATATTTCTTGAATTCTTTCTCCGGCATTGGCTTCCTCTGTGCAACAAAATCTGCATCTGCTCGCTTTTCAGTTTGTTTTGGCGTATGCTTAAAATCATAAAGAGACATATCACTCTCATTGTCAAGAAGTCCTAAAACATCATCATTTAAAATATCGTCAATGGACTTTTTTTCAATTTCAACTTCACCTAATAAATTATGTTTATCAAATGGTTTGAGTTGAATTTTATGTTTTTCATTTTCTCTAATGCTCTTCAACTTTGATAAAAGTCCGTATTCAGCCATAGAACTTACAGACGGTTCTCGACTATTTTGTTCAACAAAAGCATTGATTTCCATAAAGGTGTCAATCAGCCTATCCTCATCTGTTTTAACACGATCTGTTTTTGCTTTAACATCCAGCAAGCCGAGGTCATCACTTTTAAATATCTCATCTAATGTTTTAGCCATTTTGCATTCTCTTTCTTTTTTCTTCTCTTAAAAACAACAATCCTTCTGCAAGTCGTCTTTCACGAGCATCAAATGAGTGAATATCTGGTTCTTCTCCGGTTTCTTTAAACCATTCGTTTATTTTGGGCCAAAGCAAAACAGCTTCAGCTTCTGTCATGTCAATTTTAGTTAGATTTATAACATCTTGTATTGTCCTCAATACAGTAGTTGTTACACTCTTAGATAAAATCTCAAATGCTTTTTGGAATGGGTTAATAGTATCAATCAAATCAATATGAATGTCATCAATATTTACAAAACTACCTGCCATCCGAATAAATTTCTTACCTCCCTGCTCCGTGATAGATCCATTTTTAATTACCGAATCAACAACAACATGCTGTCGAACAGCTTCCACCTCTTCCTCATTCAAGTCCGGATATACTTCGCAAATAATTTTAGGAATAAGTACGGTGTTAATAACCTCAGGTTCAATATTACCGGGTATAGCACGAAGCATTGTGTCATCTTGCAATATACGTGCTTTCAAGTCATTTAGATCTGTTTCTATTATATCTTTAGCACGTTGCGAAGTGGGCAGTTTAAATCCATTTATATGGATAGTCATATCATCATCTTCTTCATCTAGCTCATCGTCATTATCTTTCAAATTCATCGGTTTAAAATTAAAGTTTGGTGCAAGCACTTGCTCCATAAGCAAAGATGCGGTAATTGCCTTCAACATATTATTTACAGCTAACTTTACATCATCATCTACCGCATCAGGCTGAGCAATCAGGTTGGTGAATTGTGCATGTGTTTTATTTTCACTATCACGAGTTGCACGTCCTATTATTTGAATAATTTCAGTCAGAGAACCTCGATAACCTATAGTAAGAGCATGCTCGCAAAATGGCCAATCAAAACCTTCTTTAGCCATTCCTAAAGCAATAATAATATCAATATCTTCCGCCTTACTTACTCCACGTAAATATGCTACAACCTTGTCTCGCGATTGTGGATTATCATTGACTAAATCGGCAACTTTAAGTATTCGTCGGCTACGCCGACTTTTTACATACATTATTTTCGTTTCTTCATCCTGATACTCAATTTCTCCCAAACAATCGATAATGTGACTTACTTCTTCTAATTTTTGTTTCGAAGACTCAGCAGAATTAACACTCGGAATATGTATAATGGTTTTCTTTTCCTCATCTAATATTTCGGTTAATGCAGAAACACCTGTGTCTGGCTGTTCTTTATAATATCTGCCCTGATAGAAGTGATAGCCAATTCCTAATGATTTTAGATACTCATAACCATTCAATTGCTCGTAATAGTTGTACGTTACTTTTGTAAATTTAGCTTCATCTTCGGGCAATAACACAGGAACACCATCTCCCCGAAAATAAGACCCGGTCATAGCAACAAGGTGGGCATTTGAGTTTTCCATGATACTTTTCACCACTTCTCCGAGTCGATTATCGCCATCGGCTGAAACGTGATGAAACTCATCTACAGCCACTAATGTATCATTTAAGTCTTTTGGTTGAATGCCTCCGTAAGCAAATCGCAGGGTAGCGTGTGTGCAAATTAGAATTCGCTCTTCGCTTTCAAGAAAATTGATAAAGGCTCTTACTTTGCTCTCTTCACTTGCAGGTGTACAAAGGTTATATCGAGGGTTGATTTCCCAGTCAGCAAAAAAACCATGTTTTGTAAGCTCAGTGAAACAGAACGAACTACCAATTGAGCGCTCAGGTACGGCAACAATAACTTTTTTAATACCTTGATATGCCAATTTATCCAAAGCAATAAACATCAACGCACGAGATTTTCCCGATGCGGGTGGTGCTTTTATAAGCAAGTATTTGGCTGTGCGTGCCTTAAATGCTTTTTGTTGCATTTCACGCATTCCCATCTCGTTGGTTTTCTTGCTGCGTCCCGTTTGTGCATACTCCACTTCCACCAAATTAATTGGTTTCAAATATTCCGGGTGTTTTACTTCAACTTTTTCTCGTTTTTGGGTAGGAATAAGTATGGGAAAATTCACGCTGTCATAGGCAACTTCCCCAAGCAAAAGATTTATAGAATCGTCATAGACCACATAATTATCTCGTACTAAATCGCTTGGGTAGTTTTTTTCTTTTATAACCCAACCTCTCAACTCCACTAACATATGTGGACTGGTTGGAGAATATTCACCTTGTAGAAGTAGGTACTTAATCGGTTTCATCTCCGTATAATTTCCTGATTTATCTCTTTTGAAAAGCTTTTTCAAATAAAAATCGGTCAAATCTCGATATTCTACATTTTTTTCTCTAACACGTATAGCGTGAAGGAATTCATTGGCAATGGTCATGTAAAGAATGTTTTCTTTAACAAGCCCCAATTCATCTATTTTTTCTTGAAGTTCTTTTGAATATGTCATGTTATATGCTTGTTGCTGAGCATTGTGGTTAGAATCCACATTGCCCGTAAATTTATTTATCCTTTATGTCACTTAACTGCCCTTAAATGTTCCTTAATTTGAACAAAATGTTCCTTAACTAAAAATTCACACTGATAATCAGTACATTAACTAACTTTTATAATGTTCCTTAATGGCACCGGAATGTTCCTTAATTAAAAAAACACTGACAATCTACATGTTAAGCGAATCGCATAATGTTCCTTAATCGTGTCGAAATACTCCTAGATTTTTTTGAAAACATATAATGCATTAATATCTCTTTGTTTTTCGCTGATTTTTTCAACTAATCCATCACGAATAAAATTATTTAAATATATTCTAAGTGTTTTCTCATTTACACCTACATATCTGACAAAATCTGCTAATGTTGCTTGATAAGTAAAAAACAAGCAATGCAAAATCTTCCTTTGAGAATCATTGTACATCTCCCACTGATTTTCAATAGTTTCTATAATTGAATGATGAATTGTTTTAATATGTCCACTAATTTTATTTCGTAAAGTCAGATATACATTTGTATTTGCTTCCTTATATTCGGGTTCTGAAAGCATTGATTTTTCCATAGACTCATATATTCTAGAAACTCCTTCATTCAATTGCCTTACATATCCTAAGTCTTCTAAAACACGAGCTACGCGAGGATTACGAGCAAATCTTTCTGTTTTTATATTCTCAACTGTTACTTGTGCCGGTAACGGTCCACTATTACTTATTTCAATGCGGTCGTCAAAATGCTTTATATAAATTGAATTGCCCTGACGATTGTAAGAACGATGACACAGAGCATTTACAACTCCCTCTAACCAAGCCTCTTCGGGATATTCAGGAACTTTCTTAAACTTACCGGTTTCAATATCTAAAAAATAATAGTCTTTGAGTGAAGTTCGCAAAAACAATTTAAGAGTATCAATCAAGCGAGGGATATTATTTTCAAATCGTTCATCTTTAATAACATTATGGCTTACTCCTGTAAGAGCTTCCGTACCACTGTACCGAATATAACGAACAGATGCAGAATTAATGTATTTTTCAGGGTCTTTTGCAAACAAAAGAATAGCGGCATTTTTAACATACTGTATGCCATTGACTTTTCTTGTTAAGTGTCTTGCCGAGAGTAACTCTTTAACAGACCCTTGATAATTTAGTTTCTTCTTATATTCATCTAATAGTGCATAGTCTAAATCTTCAACATCAAAATCTTTAACAATCTCCTCTTCAAATTTTCGGATTCCTTTGTCATATTCCAACTTTTTTATATGGTCACGGTCAAGTTCTCTATTAGTATCCCAAACCCTTAAAAACACTCTTTCATTGTCTTTACGACTAAAAACACGTTCTACATCTTGCTCTACATGATACAAAAATATTCTTTTTCCATCTACTACAACTTCCTCTAATTCAATTCCGCTTGCAGGTTGAATAAAATCAAAAACTAAGGTGCGATACTTATTAAGCCCTTCTCCACATTCATCAACATTTTGTATAGCACCATCATTCGAAACACCAAATGCCAAAACTCCACCATCGGCATTAAGCATACCGATAAGTTCATTAGCAACCTTAGCGGGACTTAACTCTTTTTCTCCAAGACCTTTACGCTCAAAATACTGATTTTCTCTCTGATTTTTCAAATAATCAACAGTAATCAGTGTATTTATGGTTGAAACAGGCCTGTTCATATTATTTGTTTTTAATTATTTCTCTCTTCAGATTAAAGCTTATATACTAATTCTTGTTTTTCTTTAAAGTTGAATTAATTTCTTTAAGATAATATGGAATTTGTCCCATATAAGTTTCAGGTGGTGTAACATAGATTTGTCCAAATAATTGCTTAAATGGCAATAAAAATATTTCTTCGAACTTATGGTTATGGATATTTTCGCAAGTTATTATTATTTCAATATCATCTCCTTGATGAGAATTACAAATATCATTCATCCAGTGAATATCAAACTTCAATTCATATTGTGGTGGAAAATAATTCATACCATACTTAGCAATGCCTATATCTGAAAGCTTTTTCTCTTTTCCAAAACGATTAAAGTCTTTTGAAAAAGAAATTTTCACATTTTTGGCAATTCCTTCTCCAAAGTTTTTGATAATTAGTTGTAAAACTGAATGCTCCTCTGTTGTTTTTAAGAAAGGAACAATATTGGGCGATTCCTTTAAAAATCTGTTTTTTCTACTTTCAACTAATTGAAAAATAGTAACAACTGTATATATTAACGTAGCCGATGCCACTACTATTGATAATAAAAGTTCCATGTTTTTTGAATTAACTAATAACTACTTGTGGATTATTAACTATATTCTTAGCTCTTTCATACAATTCATCAAAAGTAATAATTTCAGGATTTATTATATTTCTCCTAAACAATTCAAATGATGAAAACTTATCTTCATTTATCCCATTTTCTTCCATAAATTCCTGTAAAGAACCAATTAATAAAAAAGATTTTGGACTATATAGATAAAGTTGTTCGCCTGTTAAGCTTCCAAATTCATCTTTGATTTCAGTCTTTGTTTTAATTGACTCTATAGCTTTTTGAACTGTTTTTTGAATTTGAGCCACTCCACCTGCAAGTTCATTACTGACCATCCAACTTCCTTTTCGGTAAGGCGTTGTGTCTTTTAATAATGAAGTTTTATGCGTTTTTATCTCTCCAAAACACAGAGAATTGATAATTCCTCTTGTTTTCATGAACAAATCAACTCTCTTGCCTGAATTATTAAAATCATAGCCTTTTACAACTTGCTCTAATTTACTGTCATCTAATTCAGAATTAAAGACATAATTGAGTCCATATCCCAGAATCCACGAATTTTCTTCAAAAAAGTTTTGCCAAACCGCCTCATTCTTAGTAATTAACTTTTCTTGTTTTCTTTTTTCAAAATATTCATCTGATTCAAGCATCTGCCTAAATATTTCTAACTGTTCTTTTCTGTAAGCTAATCCTCTTATATCATCACTTTTGATATCATGCTTTTGTAATTCTTCTAGAAGTTCAGGGATTAGTTCAGGCTGATCATTAATAAACTTCAAAATATTTTGTTTTGAAAGAATTATATTTTCTAGATAGTCATCTGTAAATTGCTGTTTGCCTTCTCCTTCAATTGGTAAAAGTGCAATATTCCTAATGAAAAAATAGAGTTTTGCTATTTCTTTTCCAACAAAAGTAAAATATGTTCTATGTGGTGCTCCTGTTTGAGTTGTAAACCTTTGAATTTGAAGCATCAAGATATTTCGTGTGTCTTCAAGAATTTTTGCAACAATTTCTTGTCTAGCATTAGGAGTAACTCTAAGAACTATCTCATCTTTAATTTTAACAAATTCTTGTTGTTCATTTTCTAAAACCTTTGAAACATATCTGACAGGACGTTCTTTTTCAACAACTCCCTCTTTAGTTGACTCAATGCCTTCTATTAATATTCGTTTACTCATATACACTTTGTCTGTACGTTTATTTTTGAAATAATCGTAATCAGTTGGTTCGTTTTCTTCAAAGTTTTTACCTAACATAATGATTTGTTTTTATGCATAATGTGCTACTTCTTTCTTCTCCTCCTCTTCTCCTTTGCCCACAATGTATCTTTACGTATCATTTCATCGTAAAGGCGGAACAGATATTCGAGTCTTTCGGCATCGCTGTTAAATGGTGCAAGGCGATAGCAACGTTCTATGGCTTCGTCCAAGTCATGATGAGCTTGCCGAAGTCCACTCGGCATTGTTTCGGGATTATAGAGCCAAGCCATAGTTTTCTGTGGAAACTTAGCACGCTCATCCAATACAGAAAAGACATACTGAGTAATGCTGTATTTCTGCTTATCCGATATTTCGGGAAACGGAAAAGTATTGTAGCAAAGCTTAGCTGAATAACGATAGTCTGTTTTTAGTTTCCCTCCCACAGCATCCACCCAAACCATATGCATTTTGGAATGAAGGACACCGAAAAGCCAAGGTTGGGCATCGTAGATAGCCATTGCTGAATCTGCAATAATAGTATCAGGTGCAAGAAAACCAATAGGTATATAATCTCTTCTTTCTGATGATACGCGTGGTATAATGATAGCACTTTCCTTCGCAATATTTCTATCTCTAAATTGGTGCGAGCGTTCAGCTAATTTGTTTGTTCCTTTATCTTTGCTTTTTAATCGATGATTTCTACAAACTTCTATTTTATCGGCAGTCTCTTTAATTTTAATCGCTTCTTCGAGTTCTTCATCTTCAATCCACAAACAATATCGTTTATAGCCATTCAAAAATTCATAAGAACCCATATAAGGTCTTGAAAACTTTGAAACAAGCTTGTTTTTCTCAACGGCTTCATTATATTCGTTTTCATCAAAAATTAATCCTCCTCCGTCATTTGGCATATTGCCAAAATTCATTCTCATAAAGCCGGAAATAGAAGTCATTCTTTCAGGAACATACACATTTGGCGCATCTAATAAATAGGCATTTATGTTTTTAACTTCTTTACGAATATTATCTGTAAAAAGATATTTAGGTTGATTGTTTACAATATTCCGAAGTCCAATAATAATAACTGTGACACCCGCATTTCCTATGGCATTATTTGTCCACTTAAAAGAAGTGTGTGCAAAATGAATTTCTATGTTTTTATCTAAAACATTGGGCCACAAAAGAGCCACCTGTTGTCCTTGACTGATAGAATTGGTGGAAACAAAAGCCAATTTGGCATTATATCCTTCAATATATTTTGCTCCTTTATAGAACCAAATGGATATATAGTCCAAATCTCTATATTTCTTTAAGTGAGAGAAAACTTTATCCATTTCTGATTTTTGTTTTCCGTCTTGCATTCTTGCACCAGAATAAGGCGGATTTCCAATCAGATAAATTTCATCGCCTTCGTTTCGTGGGCAAACATCTTCCCAGCGTATGGTGGCAGCATTGGCACAAGTGATATGTCCGGCTTCTTTAAGCGGAAGTATCGGTTCAGACTTTCCTCGGTCCATCAGCTCTTCTTCAAATACTATATTCATTTGATGCTCTGCCAACCAAAGCGAAAGCATTGCCACTTCGTGAGCAAAATCCTTTATCTCAATGCCGTAAAACTGTGAAAGTGATATATTGGTAAAATGTAGCGTTTTTTCGCCTCTTTTTTCGGCTTCAAGTTCTATCAGGCGTTGGATGATGTTTATTTCAAGCAGACGAATTTCTTTATACGTTATAATCAGGAAATTTCCGCTACCGCAAGCCGGATCGAAAAATTTTATCTTACCCATACGACCGATAAGGCGTCTCAATGCTTTTTCATTATCACGATTCTTTTCAAACTCTTCATAAAGTTCATCCAAAAAAAGCGGGCGTATCACTTTCAGAATATTTTCAACCGATGTATAGTGCATTCCCAGTCCGCTACGCTCTTCGGGGTCTGCCACCGCCTGTATCATCGAACCAAAAATATCGGGATTTATTTCACTCCAATTCAGTTCACTGCAATTTAAAAGTATATTTCTTGATTTTCTCGAAAATCGCGGTGTGTCAATCTCTTCCCGAAACAATCCGCCATTCACATACGGAAAGTGCTGTACATAAGCAGGATGCACTCCGCCGTTGCTGTTTAGTTTCCTAAACAAGTCGTTCATTAGCGTATGTACGTTGGCACCATCATCGCCGGTATGAAGTCTTAGAGCTTTAGTAAAAATACCCTCTTCAAAAATTCCGGTATCTTCGGCAAAGAAACAGAAAAGCAGCCGTGCCAAGAAAACGTTGAGCAAATGTGTGTGTCCCTCTTTCAGTGCCGAATTATCTTCGATAAGAATATCGTAAAGTTTGGCAAGCTCGTAAGCAGCGTTTCTGTCGGCTTCGTTATTGTTGCTTTGTTTGTAAATTTCGCCACCAATCAGTGGCAAAAAGAATTCAAAGTTCTGCGGAAGTTCATGAAAATAAAATTCTTTGTTGTAACGAAGTTTTAGGTCTCGTGCTGCAATAGTTTCATTATCAGTTAGCATCACAAAACGCGGGTTTTGCTTTAAAATTCGTTCGTCATTAGCTAATCTCTCAACTTCATATAAAATATTGTCTGTATCAGCTTTTTTAAATAAAATCTTACCTTTATAAAGCACTTCACCTTCCACTCGGGACATATTGAAGTCGCCTTTTTTTAGTCGTGTAACTGAAGATTTAGAAATACCGTATGCTAACAGAAAATCGTAGATAAACTCATCGTTTATTTGCTTTTCCGTCAGTTTTATCAAATTGGCTTCTATTTCTTTTGAGGTCATTTGTTTATTATCAAGATATTATGTTTGCAAATTTAGCAAAATAAAGAGGGATTAGATAGTGGATGTTTAATAAATAGCAAATGGATTATAACCTATTTTTTATTCTTTTATTTGTTGTCCAATCAATCCCTATACTTCTCTGAAATTCCCGATATTTCATCCGAAACCACTCAATAATATCTACTCCGTCAATGTAAGACGTAGCTTTCCGGATTTATCAGGCTCGGGTTCTATTTGTGCTTTGGAATGTTCTGTTGAGAAGTTCCGTTTGTATTAGGCAGAATATAAACTGCCTTTAGAGCCTACTTTTTTACCCGATAAAATCCGTTTTGTTAAGTCGTCGGAAAAGCGCCGACCAAGCGACACATCCTTTCAATAGAAACAACTCCCGGAGATTGGGAAACAAATTGTATATCTTTTTCAATTCAGCTCGGAGTTTATTGGTGGTTGTGTTATACTCTTTTTGCATGGTTTGCATTTCGGTTTTCAAGGTGTGATTTTCATCTTTAAGCGAAGTGATTTCGGATTGTAATTGCTCGATTTCTGACAGTTGTTGTTTTACTTTCGGGTTCCCGAAAAGCGAATTTACACCATCCATTAGATTTGCACCCATTTCGGCTTTGGCATTTTTGAATTTCTCTTTGCTAACTTCGTACTTTACTTGCGATAGTTTCTTTTTGGCATCGGTTTGTTTTTGTAGTAGTTTGTCTATATTTTCTTTCAACTCTTTGTTTTTGGCAAAAAGTTCTCTGTAATACTGCGATGTAGTTATATTATGTGCTTTCGACCTACGAATACTACGCTGCAAGCCATATTTTACCATTGCTTCGGCGTATGTATCGTGATAAGTTTCGAGTTTTTTGCGAGTCAATACATCATCGGCACACAGTCGGACGGTATCTGTCGGTTTTTCCTGTATTTACGTTTGCTGTTTTTAGCTTCCTGCTTGGTTTTCCGTTGTCCCGTTCCGGGGCTAATTATAGAAAAACGAAGTAAGCCAGGCAGAAACCGACCATAGCCCGCTTGCCGGTTTATGCCATGCGCTGCAGACCGTCATGTTTGATTGTATTCTTGTTTCCCTGGATATTTCTTACATCCTGAAATTGGTCAGTTGGTCAGTGATGTTAAAATCATAAGGTGGATACTCGAATATTTTGAGTCGGGGTTCTGTTTTTCCGCTGGTATAATGCCATATGGAACTGTAGTCGTTGGGATTTTCTCCCATTTCTTTCAATTGCCTGAGATAGGCTGCCACCGATTTATTTTCCATAATAAACACATTTCCCATCCGATCTATAACGGGACTGTGTTTACGGTTCCGGTCATGCTCAAAGCTTAATATGCGTTTTCCCTGGGCCGTTACCCCAACCATTTCATAAGTCATGCTTTTACCTATTCCCGGCAGGTTCAGCATATTCCGGTCGGTAGCCAAAAAAGGCAGGTTGTTTTCTTTCAGGAAGGCTCTAACTTCTTTGTAAATGTTGTCTCTTTTCTCGAATATCCTGCACAGGTCCTCTTCCTGTTCCGTACTGAGCAGTCCTAATATCTTTTCCTCCTCCTGTTCCTGGATGGAACGGCAATTGGGGGCAAAGATGGCATAGTTCTCATTAAATCCTTTGACCGAAAAAGTATAATAGCAGATTACCCCCAGCTTATTAAGTTTTCTACGTAGTTGTGCTGTGTGTCCCCGCCGGGAAGCGGCTACTGTGAATACCAGCTGGTTTGTAACGGACCAGCCCGTAGAAAGTATCTTCTTGATGGCACGTTTTGCTTCGAGGGTGATCTCCAATGGACTCTGAAAATGGGTTTGGATGATGAATTGTTTAAATCCTATCTCAGAGGCTTTTTCTTTGAATGTTTTCAGGATCTCAATCAATTCATCGTCAATGCGCATGGGCAGGTATGCCGGAAGTCTTGTGCCCAGGCGGATTCGTTGCATTTCAGCGTATTTTTGCCCGTCTGGACGGCTTGTATTGGCTTTTTTCTTTCTTAGGGCCATTTTATATATCGCATCAAGAAGTCCCTTGAGCGTTTTATTCTGGCTCATCAGGGCATCTCCGCCGGTTATCAGAATATCTTGAAGTTGAGTATCTTCTTCAAAATATTTCATCAGCGAGCGAAGCTTCTTGTTCCAGGTCTCACGTGGCTTGAGTTCCTCCAGTTCAAAGTTGAGGTGTTTGTTCTGAAAATCGTACATTCTTTGACAGGGTGCACACAAGCCGCCACAAGCTCTTCCGATCGAATCGGGTATGAGAATGGCTACGTCGGGGTACCGGCGGTGGATGTTGTAGCTGTTAGGCAGCAGCCATCCGGCAACATTGGGTTGTCCGGGCTGCACCAGGTCTTCCCGTTCCCAGGCAACGATATTTCCGAAAGTATCGACCAGTTTCCTGGAGTAGATCACGTAATTGCGAATAGCCAGGTCGTTATATGATTTGTCTGTAGTGTCGAGCAGGGAAAGATAGTAGGGTGTAGCAAAAGTAGGAATGCCCTTTTTGCGTGCCTCCTTTAATAGTTTCATAGTCTCTTCAGACAGGGAGTTGTTTAGCATCAGGTTAAGCTCCGAAGGTTTTCGTGCAGCCATGGTCAGATGAAAATGATGGTCATCCCACCATTTTTCCACCATATTAAATTTTGCCATATAAGAACTTCCTTCAGGGAAAACATACTTTCCGCGCTGACGGTTTTCAATCCTGGCCATCAGCAGCCGTATGATCCTTTCTTTGTTTTCTTCCCGTATCCTGACAATCCGCGGATTGAGTCCCGAGTTCCATCTTTTCATCCAGTTGATCGTTTTTTGGGCAGTCGGCCTGCTGATCTCAGGATATTCGAGTAATTCAAACTGGTGATAGAGTTCCAGAATAAAATCTGTCGTTATGGTATTATTTACCTCATCGCGCAGCCATTCCCAAAAAAGTGTAATGGTTTTGATCTCCAGGTCTTTTTCAATTGATAATTCAAAGATGGTAGTATTGTCGTTTTTTATTAACGTAATCAAGCTGGCAGCAGCCCTGCTCTGATTGTGCGGATGTTCGGAAATATACCGGAGAAGATCGTGCCGGAAAGAGTTTTCATCCGTGCTTTCCCTTGCCATTGTTACAATACGGGGAAAACATTCTTGGAACAACCTTTTCAATTCTTGCTTATTTAAGGCTAAAATATCGGTCTGTTTCTTCATGGTCAGATTTATTGGTACCTATTTCTTACCGACTGATGGGTAAGTAAAACATATGGGAGATAGCCCGCCCATTCACCTAAACAGCGATATGCAAAGATAATGAAAATTAAAAAAACAGGGTTAAAAAAGATCAATTAGTAAGCTGAACGCACCCTTTTATTCTGATAATCCAATGGTTATAATGCTTACAGACGTTATAAAAAAAGCAAGTTTTTCAACAATCGGATCTTGTTTTCAGAATAACAATACAGATCCTCAAATGAGGTCCCCCGTTCAAGGGAAACGGAATGGGAAAAACTTTTGGTCTCTTATGTTGACAGGAGCAAGCAAACGGGTAATGATACCAGAAAAACTCTCTTTTTAATAAAACCTTGTCGTAGGGGATCGGATACTAAAAAGCCTTACCGTTCATTATGAGGTTCCTGCTCCTCAAAGAATGACATTTTGCCCATAAACAGAATGATACCTGTGCTTTTTTCCTTGATAATATAAATGAACGAACGGTTGATGTAGAATGGCAGCGGATTGTTTGCCGAACTTTCTTTTATTCCCACAACAGTAACTGCAGCAGCTTCTGTTCCCTTTTCATTTACCTCAATAAATGTTTTTTGTTTGACCAGGCTAATATACAAACCACTGACCGGTGACAGGTTGCTGAAATCGGCAACTCCCCCAATAAAAGGGATAACCATTCCCATAGCTTGCAAAGTAGGGATGAGATTCTTCTCATACTCATATTTGAATTTCGGCATGGACACGGTCAGTCTTCTCTTATTTCTTTCCAGACCGCTTGTTATCGCTTCCCATCCTGTCTTATTCATTTCTTCTTTGATCACACGGTTGGTATGTACACCCGGATTGGGAAGGACCAATACCATTGAAAATGCTTCATTGCCGTATGGAAGTTCTGCAACCCTGGCATATTCGGTTTCCACATAGGGAAATGTATCTGTCTGGATCATATAATCCACCATCTGGCGGGTGTTGTTATCACTGTAAAAGTAATCCCTGTAAGAGGATGATTGATCAAATGATTTTGTCCAGGGACCCTTGAAATAGAGGGCATTGATCAGGTACATGACCATTGCGGGCTCAATTTGATCAATGATCTTATCTATTCTGCCTTTTGTCTTTGATGAGCACCAATCATTGATGGTTTTTACAGCCAGTGGCGAAAAGAAATCCAATTCCTCTATCTGGGCAAGGTAACTGTTCTTGACGATCTCCTTGTAACTGTCCTTAACGGGAAATCCTTTACGTATCCAAATAGAATTGGCTAGGCCTACTTCAGTCAGTTTGTCCGCCTGGACAAGTGCCTGGCTTATTTTTTTAAAGAATCCGTTCATGTCCTTATAGGAGTAGGAATCAAAGCCAAGTACCTCTTTCATCTGCGATGCGGTTTCGCCTGCCGTGCCGTTTGCGGTCATGGACAGAGCAAGAGATGCGCTCAGTGGGGACAGGAAATAATTTTCATCTTCCAGACAAACCTGACGGAAAAGATTAAATGCAAAATGGTTGACATCTGCAGATATTGCCTGTTCGGTTTTTGTCAGGACAATATCCCGGCGCTGGTTCGACTGTTGGGGTAACCTGTCACAACAGGTAATCAATCCCAACAGGATCACAGCTGCCAGATTTATGTTCCATGTGTTTTTCATCGTATTAAAGATACATTAAACGGGGCAAATGCTGCATCTAAGGTTCATAATACATTCCTTCCCGGGAGAGCAGGTGGTTCAGGTTAGCCAGGTTGTATACAATGACGGCCAGTACAACCGAGGTATGTTCCTGGTACTCGGCTATGCTTTTTGTGTAAAGGTCACGTTCTGTATGCCATATCTCCCTGTAATTGAAGTCGTATCCTTTCACGTCGCGCTCCCGCAACGATATGGTAGGTACCCCATGAATGGCAAATACCGAAGCATCGGTACCTCCTGTACGTTTAGGTCTGGGCCTGGGCGGGATCGTGTCCACGATAAACGGCATATCGGGATTGATAGATGATACATCTTTGGAGATCTTTACAAAATCTTCGTACATGGCCTTAGGGACAGCCACTCCGCTTGCTGCCAGGGGACCACCGTCCCTGTTGAAAAGATTGGAGATTTTGTCGAGTTTGTCCTTATGCTGTTCAACCCAGGCCTTTGCTCCTAAAAGCCCGAACTCCTCACCGGCAAACAAAACGAAAAGTATGGTGCGCTTGGGTTTGGCTCCGGCTACCGACAACAGTCTGGCAGCTTCCATGGTAGCAATAACACCGGTACCACAGTCAATAGCTCCGGTAGCAACATCAAAGGCATCAAGGTGTCCGCTGACCATAACGTACTGATCTGGATAGTGCGTTCCGGTCATTTTTGCTATGACATTATAAAATTTCACAGGTCCGGGACGAAAATGATTTCTGATATCAAACTCCAGTTCTATGGGATGTCTTTCCTTTACCAACTGATAAATATAGTTGTACTGATGTTCATCCAGTTTGATATCCGGTATGTCCGGAAGGTTTTCAAAAGAGGAGTTCTCTCCAAAGACCGTTTCCCTGTCCCATAAGGCGGTAATCGGTACCTGGGAAGATTGGATCAGTCCCAGGATGCCTGCTTCAACCATTTGTCTGTAAAATAGTGCAGGCTCATCGGAAGTTTTGCGCAAACTGTCTTTCAGGGTTTCCTGCATTTCATCGACATTCATCGCTCTGTCTCCGGAGTGCATACGGTAACGGCGGATGACCTCGTTGTTGTGACGGGTCACTTCTTCGTTCTGACGGATTATGGAATCCCTTCGGCTGTCGGCTTGGGCGCTACGTTGTATAGGTTGTCCGGTATTTGTTCCGGATATGAGGACCCAGGCTCCTTTCAAAACACCTTTTATCCTGTCGAATTCGGCTTGTGTTTTGGGCTCGATCACTACATGTCCCCGTTGAAGACCTTTTGTTCCGGAGGTGTAAGAGGGGGTGGCAAAATGGAGATGAACGCCGTCACCTCCGGGGAATATTCCGCCATAGAGTTTCCCTGACCAGGGACCGCGGCTGAACCCCACTTTCGTTTGACCGGCCTCTTCTATACAGACCTCCAGTCCCCAGGAGGCAAATTGTGATGCGGTCCATTGAACGGCTGCATTGTAAGCGTCCGATCCTACCGGACGTCCGCCTATACGGTTCGAAAGAATATCCAAATGATGATGTATCATGTTGTTGACAGTTCCTTCCTCAATAATTCTTTTGACTACAACATGTTGTGCCCAAATGTTTGACGATAAAAAAACCAGACTTACCGCCAGGAGCAAATTGTTGAAAATGGTTCTGTATTTCATTTTTATATTTTATTTAGAAAACAAGTATTACAAATGTAGTGTTTTATATCTTTGCAGTATGATAAAATTCAGAGAAATTGCAAGTGCATTTATGGTGTTGTTCGCCATAATCGACATTACGGGATCTGTTCCGATCATACTGGACATGAAATCCAAGGGCAGAAAGTTCAATCCATTACTGGCAGCGATCATCTCTATGGCCCTGATCTTCCTGTTCTTGTTTGTCGGAGAAGCCATTCTGGAACTTTTCAACGTGGACATATCTTCCTTTGCCGTTGCCGGATCACTGGTGATCCTTGTGATTGCCGTGGAAATGATATTCGGCATCGAAATTTTCAAAAACGACGGACCACCCGATGCTGCTACCATCGTACCCCTTGTCTTTCCTTTGATTGCCGGTGCCGGGACATTGACAACGGTCCTGTCTTTAAGGGCGGAATACAGCCTATTGAATGTGTCTATTGCCATATTACTGAATATGGTCATTGTATATGTGGTTTTACGTTATGTAGACTGGGCGGAGAAAATACTGGGCAAAGGCGGTATATATATCCTGAGGAAGTTCTTCGGGATCATTTTGCTGGCTATTTCGGTAAAACTTTTTGCTTCCAACGTTTCCGAATTGTTCAACTGATATTTGATGAACAGGTCCGTAATTATTTTAATGGTGGCGGTTATCCTGATCACGGGTTGCCGCGGAGATGATCGAAGACGGCCGGGAACGGATCCGGTGGAACAACCCGCATGGATCGTAGGAGCGGACATATCCCTGCTGACAAGGATGCTCTCTGCAGGGGCAGTATACAAAGATAGTGACGGAAGAGATATAGAAGTCATGTCTTACTTCCGTCAGAAGGGATTCAATTATGTAAGATTGCGTCTGTTCGTAAATCCCGATCTGCGATCGTATGCCTGTCAGGATCTGCCTTATGTACAAGACATGATCCTGAAGGCAAAGGAGAAGGGGTACAACGTATTGCTGAATTTTCACTATTCCGATACCTGGGCAGACCCGGGAAAACAGTATAAACCTGCCCTGTGGTCCGGCCTGAATGCCGATGCCTTAGCGGTAAAAATTTACTCCTATACGAGAGAGACATTGCTGGCCCTGGTAAAAAACGGTGCTGTACCCGAGATGATCCAGATAGGGAACGAAATAACCAACGGCATGTTGTGGGATTCTGCCCGGGCCGATGTCTGGTCACAGGAATGGAATACTACCGGACGGTGGATCTATTTCTCCAAAATACTGTCACAAGCTTCGAAAGCTTGCCGCGAAATTTGTCCCGACTCTTGGATTATGGTACATATTGACTGTGGTGGAGACAGGGAAACAGCATTGCGTTTTTTTAGCCGAATGGAACAATATCACGTAGATTACGATATCATAGGTTTGAGTTATTACCCGTTTTGGCACGGACCGTTATCTGATCTGCGATCCTGTCTGAGCGGTCTGCAAATGAATTTTCCCGGTAAAAAGATCAACCTGGTTGAAGTGGCGTATCCCAACCATCAATGGGGTATTCCGGATAATGCATCTTACACTCCCGATTACCCGGCCACTCCGCAGGGACAGGCAGCTTTCATGGAAGACTTTATAGACACGCTCAGGGAATTCTCTGCTGTAAACGGATTTATGTATTGGTATCCGGAAGAAACTTACGTACCCGCAGGCAATAGCCTGACGCTGCACAGGGGAGTTTTTGATATAGCGACAGGAAACGCCTTACAGGTCATAAACGTGTTTGGGCATTAAAAACGTGTGATGAATGACCGGCAGGTTTTCATTACGCTTTATTGTCGGATCCCAGTACGTGTACGATTTTGTGCTTGTAAAGTTCTTTCAGCTTGTCACGGGCAGGGCCCAAATATTTGCGGGGATCGAATTCTTCCGGCTTTTCCACCAATACTTTTCGAATGGCAGCAGTCATAGCCAACCTGCCGTCAGAATCTATGTTGACCTTGCAGACAGCCGACCGGGCAGCCTTTCTGAGTTGATCTTCTGGAATGCCTATGGAATCTTTCAATTTGCCTCCATAGCTGTTTATTTCAGCAACGATGTCCTGTGGCACACTGGAAGATCCATGGAGCACGATAGGAAAATTAGGGATGCGCTTTTCGATCTCGGCCAGGATATCCAGGCGGATCTCAGGTTTTTGACCCGGTTTGAACTTATAGGCACCGTGTGATGTGCCTATGGATATGGCCAGGGAATCAACCCCGGTACGTTTAACGAAGTCTTCCACTTCTTCCGGTTTTGTATAAGTATGGTGCTCGGCTTTAACATCGTCTTCCACGCCGGCCAGCACACCCAGTTCTCCTTCTACCGTAACATCGTGTTGATGTGCATATTCAACAACGCGCCGTGTAAGTGCTATGTTTTCTTCATAGCTAAGATGTGATCCGTCAATCATTACGGATGAAAATCCGTATTCAATGCAGTTCTTACACAACTCAAAGGAATCCCCATGGTCCAGGTGTAATACGATAGGTATGGCGCAACCCAGTTCTTTTGCATATTCGACGGCTCCCTGGGCCATATAACGCAGCAGGGTCTGGTTGGCGTATTTACGGGCACCGCTCGATACCTGCAGGATGACCGGTGATCTTGTTTCCACACAGGCAGCTATGATTGCCTGCATCTGTTCCATATTGTTGAAATTGAAAGCGGGAATGGCGTAACCGCCTTTCATTGCTTTGGCAAACAGTTCCCGGGAGTTTACCAAACCTAAATCTTTGTATGAAATCATATTGATAAGTTAATATTTGATTTACAAAGATAAGACTTTTGCAGTATATTTGAATCCGGATAATATACAATAGAATGAAACCGTTTATACTTCAGCAGACCAATTGGCATACCGTAAAAGAGATGAAATACGAGATCGCCGTATTGCCTTGGGGAGCTACAGAAGCGCATAATTATCATCTGCCTTACGGGACCGACACCATCTTGGCCGCAGAGGTGGCCGGCCGCAGTACTGCCATTGCCTGGGAGCAGGGAGTCAGGGTACTTGTCTTGCCTGAAATTGCCTATGGCGTAAATTCAGGACAAATGGACATCCCCTTTTGTATGCATATGAATCCTTCCACACAACAACGCATCTTGGAGGATATTGTCGTTGTGCTCTTGCGTCATAATGTAAAAAAACTGGTCATACTGAACGGACACGGAGGTAACACCTTCCAGAACGCCATAAGGGAATTGGAGCTCCGGTTCCCCGATATGCTGATATGCATGGTCAACTGGTGGCGTGTGCGTCCGGTTACAGAGTATTTTGACAATCCGGGCGATCATGCCGATGAAATGGAAACATCGGCGATGATGGCCATCCGGCCCGAGCTCGTTTTGCCCTTAAAATATGCCGGGAGCGGAACGGAACACCGCTTGAAAATCAAGGGTTTCAGGGAAAAGTGGGCGTGGATACCCAGACGTTGGATCTACACTACCGGCGATACGGGAGTGGGGGATCCGTCTCTTTCCACCCCTGAGAAAGGAAAACGTTTTTTGGAAGACTGCATTGCCCAGATTGGCGCTTTCCTGGTAGAGCTGGCAGGAATTCAAAAGTTGGAGGATCTTTATGAGCAATAAGAAAGCCCTGATCTTTTCGGCTCCGTCGGGTGCCGGCAAATCAACAGTTGTGAACCATCTGATGGAAACCTTTCCCAGGCTTGATTTTTCCATTACGGCTACTACAAGGCCCAAACGTGGCAATGAAGAGAATGGAAAGGAATATTATTTCATAAGCAGGGAAGAATTCCTGGAACTTATAGAACGGGATGCATTTGTCGAATGGGAAGAGGTATATAAGGACCGTTATTACGGTACGCTGAAGATAGAACTTGAACGGATATGGAACGGGAACAAAGTGGCCGTTTTTGATGTAGATGTAAAAGGAGGCATAAACCTGAAAAAGAAATTCGGCAGTGACGCCCTTTCCGTTTTCATTGCGCCGCCGTCATTGGAAGTGTTGGAGGAACGGCTCAGAAAACGGGGAACGGATTCCCCCGAGTCCATAAAAGAACGTCTGGCTAAAGCTGCTATTGAAATGCAGGATGCCTCACATTTTGATGTTGTACTGGTAAATGACCGGCTGGAAGATACGCTGGACAAGGCTACGGAAATAGTGGCCGCTTTCATTCTTTGATATGAAAACATGCGGTTTATATTTTGGATCGTTCAATCCTTTTCATATAGGGCACCTGGCCATTGCCAATTTCCTGGTGTCTTTTACTGCGCTCGATAGTGTTCGGCTTGTCGTTTCTCCGCTTAATCCGCTGAAATCCGGGAATGATTCGTGCAGAGGTGAATCGCACGAACGTTTGCTTCACATCCGGAAGGTGATGGAGGAAAAGAAGCTCCCCGTCGAGGTTTCTGATGTGGAATTTTCTCTGCCCTTTCCCCTGTACACGATCAACACCCTGAACCACCTGCAGCAAAAGGAACCCGGAACATGCTTTATTCCCGTGATCGGAGCCGATAACCTGGCAGGAATAGAGAGATGGTATGCCTGGGATACGATATTGAAAAAATTCATCATTTATGTTTACCCTAGGGAAGGGGTCGACGGGGAAGCACTATGCAGGAAATACGATTCCCTGGCCAAAGGGATCGTTCTGCTACCGGCTCCCCTGATTACCGTATCATCAACTTTTATAAGGGAAGGACTGGCACAGGGAAAAAACATGAACGGATTTATTGTCTGATTTCAGGATATGCATATTTACCCCGCTAAGGACATCAGGACTATAGACAACTGGTATATGAAAACGACCGGTGTGAAGGAGCAAACCCTCATTGAAAGGGCGGCAGATGTTTTCGTTAAGGCTTTTGTAGGGCAGGAATCCGTTCCCGGCAGGGTACTCGTTCTGGCCGGTCCCGGGAACAACGGAGCCGATGCCTTGTCTGTTGCCTGCCTGCTTAGGGATAAAGGATGGACAATTGATCTTTGGGATCTTTCAGATGGAACTTTACCGGAAGAAAAAGCTGCCGAATGTGTCGCCCACCTGGCTGACCTGCCTTCGGAGATCATTGTGGTAGACGGATTGTTCGGTTCTGGTCTTACCAGGCCCGTAACGGGTCCTTATGCCCGTATCATTGAGGGGATTAATTCATTGAAAACGAAAGTATATGCAGTGGACATTCCTTCGGGGCTGCCCGGTGACGGGATGGCCTTCGCTGAAGGAGCGGTTGTGCGTGCATCGGTGACTTTCAGCTTCCAGTTCCCCAAGTTGTCTTTCTTTTTTGCAGAGAATTACCCTTATGTCGGTCGCTGGGAGGTTCTGGACATAGGCATGGGCGGGATGGAATATCCGGTTGCTCCGACACCCTTCCGGATGACAGGGAAATCTTTTGTAAATGGTCTTTTTCCTGGCAAACGCGATCCCTTTTCCCATAAGAACGACTATGGTCATGCGCTCCTGATTGCAGGCAGCAGAGGAAAGATGGGGGCTGCGATCTTGGCAGCCCGTGCCTGTTTGCGGATGGGAGCCGGCCTGTTGACCGTACATATTCCTTCCTGCGGTGAATCGGCCATGTATGCTGCCTTACCCGAAGCAATGCTCTCCCTGGACAGCCGGTCCGCTCATGCAGGGGATATGCCTGTTGCACCGGGCAAAGGGAACAAGTTTTATTCGGCCGTCGGTGCCGGCCCCGGTCTTGGCAAAGATCCTGACACGGTCGGGCTTTTGGAACAGTTGTTTGACCTGTTGCGGAAAGAGCAACCGTTATGCAGACTGGTCCTGGATGCCGACGCCATCAATATGGTTGCGGAGCATCCGCATCTGCTTCCGTTACTCCCGCCGGGAACGGTTCTGACGCCTCATCCCGGAGAGTTTGACAGACTGGCCCGTGCCTGCGGAAGGACACAGGCTGCCGGAGGGTATGAAAGGGCTATGCAGGCTGTCGGGATAGCAGGTGAACACAATCTGGTAATAGTGCTCAAAGGAAGATATACCCTGACCGCTACACCTGAAGGTCCCCATTGGTTCAATCCCACGGGAAATTCCGGAATGGCAACTGCCGGGAGCGGAGACGTTCTTACCGGTGTTATCCTGGGATTACTCTCTCAGGGTTATGAACCTGTCCATGCGGCAGTACTGGGAGCGTATTTGCACGGGAATGCAGGGGACAGGGCAACCGTTGCACTGCCGGAACATGCACTTATGGCAGGAGATATCATAGAAAATCTGTGACCCAGGAATACCAGGGGGCCGTTATCACTACAGGTTCCCTGCGTACCGGATGGATGAATTCCAGGCGGTAGGCGTGCAATGATATCCCGCCGTCCGGATTGGAACGCCTGGCACCGTATTTCAGATCCCCTTTTATGGGACAGCCCAAAGCTGAAAGTTGGCAGCGGATCTGGTGATGACGTCCTGTCAGGAGTTCTATTTCAAGAAGGTGGTATTTGTCGGTGCTTTTTACGTACGCATAGCGTAGTTTCGCTTCTTTGGCATCCTCCCTGGGAGCATCCCATGCATAGGATTTGTTCTGTCGTTCGTTCCGTGTCAGATAGTGTGTCAGCATACCGGAGTGTTGCGGGGGGATCTTTTCCACCAGCGCCAGGTATATTTTACGGACCTCTCCGTCGCGGAACATACGGTTCATGCGTTCCAGCGCTTTGGAAGTTTTTGCAAAAAGACAGATCCCGCTTACCGGCCGGTCCAGGCGGTGAGACACTCCGACAAACACATTTCCCGGTTTGTCGTCTCTTTCCTTGAGAAAAGCTTTTAGGCTCTCGCTAAGCGGCCGGTCTCCCGTTTTGTCTCCCTGAACGATTTCGCCGGGTAATTTGTTGATTACGATCAGGTGGTTGTCTTCGTATAGGATGCGGTCTGCCAGTTCAGTATGGACAAAATATGACATAGTGACAAAGGTAGTCATTTCCATTTACTGCCAACCTGTCAGGAAATGACTTTTGGCATAACTATTGAGCAAGTCAGGACAGTAAAAGGAAATCAGTAAAATAAAATAAATTAATTATGGGAAAAATTATTGGTATAGACTTGGGAACCACAAACTCTTGCGTTGCCGTTATGGAAGGTAACGAGCCGGTGGTGATCATCAATTCGGAAGGAAAACGTACTACTCCTTCCATTGTGGCTTTTGCAGATAACGGAGAGCGAAAAATTGGTGATCCCGCAAAACGTCAGGCTATTACAAATCCCCAGAAAACCATATATTCTATCAAGCGTTTTATGGGGGAAACATTCGATAAAGTAGCGCTGGAACGCAACAGGGTATCGTATATAGTCGAAAAGGGAGACAACAATACCCCCCGTGTCAAGATCGAAGACAGGTTATATACTCCGCAGGAAATTTCTGCCATGGTTCTTCAGAAAATGAAAAAAACGGCTGAAGATTTTCTGGGACAGGAAGTCACGGAAGCCGTAATTACCGTACCTGCCTACTTCAGCGATTCACAACGTCAGGCAACAAAGGAAGCCGGCGAGATCGCAGGTTTAAAGGTACGCCGCATAATCAATGAACCTACCGCTGCTGCTTTGGCTTACGGTCTGGACAAGATGCACAAGGACATGAAGATAGCCGTATACGATCTTGGAGGAGGTACTTTTGATATTTCCATCCTGGAATTGGGAGACGGTGTCTTTGAAGTCAAATCCACCAACGGGGATACCCACCTGGGAGGCGACGACTTTGACCAGGCCGTCATAGACTGGCTGGCTCAGGAATTTGCTTCCGATAACAGCGGACTGGATCTGCGCAAGGATCCTATGGCCCTGCAGCGTCTGAAGGAAGCTGCCGAAAAGGCCAAGATAGAGCTCTCAAGCCAAAACTCCACAGAGATCAACCTGCCCTATATCATGCCTGTCGACGGTGTACCCAAACACCTTGTAAAAACATTGACCAGGGCTAAATTCGAGCAACTTATAGACAGTTTGGTACAGCGTACGATGGAACCTTGCAAAAAGGCGCTTTCGGATGCCGGGCTGCAAGCTTCCGATATTGACGATGTGATCCTTGTTGGCGGATCAACCCGTGTACCTATAATCCAGCAACTTGTAGAGAAATTCTTTGGAAAAGTGCCCAATAAGAGCGTTAATCCCGATGAAGTGGTAGCCGTTGGAGCAGCCATACAGGGAGGTGTCTTGTCCGGAGATGTCAAAGATGTGCTTTTGCTTGACGTAACCCCGCTGAGCCTGGGTATTGAAACCCTGGGAGGCGTTATGACAAGGCTCATTGAAGCCAACACCACCATTCCTACCAAGAAATCACAGGTGTTCTCAACGGCCAGCGACAATCAGCCTTCGGTTGAGATCCATGTGCTGCAGGGAGAACGTTCCATGGCCAGGGACAATAAGACGATCGGCCGTTTCCATTTGGACGGTATAGCTCCGGCACCCCGCGGCGTGCCTCAGATAGAAGTATCCTTTGACATTGATGCTAACGGTATCTTGAACGTTTCTGCAAAAGACAAGGGAACGGGCAAAGAGCAGAAGATTCGCATTGAGGCTTCTTCCGGCCTGACCGAAGAAGAGATCAAAAGAATGAGGGATGAGGCAAAGGCCAACGAAGATGCCGACAAGAAAGAGAGAGAACGTATTGACAAGATAAATGAGGCTGACAGCATGATCTTCCAGACGGAAAAGCAGCTGAAGGAGTACGGAGACAAATTGCCGGACGATAAAAAGGCCCCTATCCAGGATGCACTGGAAAATCTGAAGAAGGCACATACGTCACAGGATCTGGCCGCTATTGACAGTGCCATGGAAGCCATCAACAAAGCATGGCATGCCGCTTCGGAAGAAATGTACAAAGCTTCACAGGCTTCGGATCAGGCGCAGCAGCCTCCTTTTGAAGGAGCCCCGGAAAGTGGCGAAAGTGCTTCACAGGAAGAAGGAGATGTCAAGGATGTAGATTTTGAAGAGGTCAAGTAATATGGAGACAAGCAATAAAAAACATCAGGCTCAGAACGGGCCTGATGTTGATCATTTTAAGGAAGTTGCCGACCAGAAAACAGAAGAGCAGCAAACACAGGTGCAGGAAGAAACTGTTAATAATGCAGAACTGCAACAAAAATTGGATGAGGTTTCGGATAAGTTGTTGCGCCTGCAGGCAGAATTTGACAATTACCGCAAACGTACGGCTAAAGAGCGGTTGGAGCTCATTCTGACCGCATCGGAGGAGGTAATCAAAGGAATGTTGCCCGTTCTGGACGATTGCCAGCGAGCCCTGGAAACCCTGGAAAAACTGGAAAATGCCGATCCTCATTCCGTTGAAGGCGTGAGGCTGATCTACAGCAAACTGCTGACCTATCTGCAGGGAAAGGGCCTGAAGGTGATACAGGCAAAAGGACATGCACTCGATACCGATTTTCATTGTGCCGTTGCCAAGATTCCTGTTAAAGAGAAAAAACTGAAAGGAAAGATTGTGGATATAGCACTGGAAGGTTATACACTCAACGGAAAAGTTATCAGGTTTGCTAACGTAGTAGTAGGCGAATAAGGCATATTATGGCAAAAAGAGATTACTATGAAGTTCTGGGTGTGGAACGTGGCGCTTCGGCCGAAGAGATTAAGAAAGCTTACCGAAAGAAAGCGTTGCAGTTTCACCCCGACAAAAATCCGGGAAACAAGTCGGCTGAAGAGAAGTTCAAGGAAGCTGCCGAAGCGTACGACGTCCTGAGCGACGATACCAAGAGATCACGTTATGACCAGTTCGGACATGCCGGTGTGGAAGGCATGGGGGCTGGAGGACCGGGCGGATTCGGAGGCGGATTCACGATGGATGATATTTTCTCCAGGTTCGGAGATATCTTTGGCGGGGCTTTTGGCGGAAGTCCTTTTGGAAGTACATTTGGTAGCCGTTCAGGGACCCGCAGGGGGGTGCGTCGCGGGTCGGATATCCGTATCCGTGTAAAACTTGACCTGAAAGAGATCGCTCACGGAACAGATAAGACTGTCAAGATAAACAAGCTCAGATCATGTAGTCATTGTGGGGGGAAGGGAGCCGTTTCCGATTCCGACATGAAAACATGTCCTACCTGTAAAGGAACAGGTGTGTTTACACGGATCACACAGACATTCCTGGGACAGATGCAAAGCAGCAGCCCCTGTCCTGCCTGCGATGAGGAGGGAAAGATCATTGTCAATCCCTGTAATGTATGTAAGGGTGAGGGAGTGGTAAAGCAGGCCGAAGAGATCTCGTTTACCATACCCAAAGGTGTGGAGGAAGGTATGCAGCTTACTATCACTGGCAAGGGGAATGCTCCGAAACGTGGCGGTATCAACGGCAACTTGTTGGTAGTCATAGAAGAAAAGCCCCATCCGGATTTGCAACGTGACGGACATGATCTCATTTATACGCTCTTTTTATCCTATACCCAGGCAGCTCTGGGAGATGACGTTGAGATTCCTACCATAGATGGCAGGGTCAAGATTAAAGTCGAATCAGGCATGCAAAGCGGACGCATTCTGCGTCTCAGAGGCAAGGGATTGCCCGATGTAAACAGTTACGGGGTCGGAGATCTGCTGGTTTTCATCCAGGTATGGACTCCTAAGAAACTGAGCAGGGAAGAAAAGGAATTGTTGTCCAAACTGAAAGATTCACCTAACTTTGCCCCAAATCCCGCCAAGGAAGAACGGAATTTCTTTGACAGGATGAAAAAAATGTTCTCGTAATGAAAGTTTCCATAAAACGAATACCGGCACTGATCACAGCGCTGGTTTCCGTTTTTTTCTGCTTGCAGGCCCAGGTGCCCGACCTTTCCGGATATTACGCCAAGCCTTTGGCGATCGAGCCTCTGGCTTTAAGCGGGAGTATGGGAGAATTCAGGGCGGCACATTTTCATACGGGGCTTGATTTTCGTGTGGGAGGGGTTTCCGGTGCACCCGTTTTTTCTGTTGCCGACGGATATATATCCCGGATTACCGTATCTCCTGCCGGATACGGCAATGCCCTGCAGATCACTCACCCGAACGGAACGGTTTCTCTTTACGGTCACCTGGAAGCTTTTTCCGATGAGGTAGCTTTTTATGTGGAGGAGATACAGTATGAAAGGCAGACTTTTGAAGTGTCCCTCGATTGTCCACCTGACCTATTTCCGGTCAGGAAAGGACAACAGATAGGGAAAGCAGGAAATACGGGTGATTCTGCAGGCCCGCATCTGCATTTTGAGATCCGTTACCGGGATCCCTTATATGCAACTTCCATGGTAACGGCAAATCTATTGCAACATGGTGTTTACGAGATAGAAGACACATTGCCGCCGGAATTTACGGCAATAAACTTCTATGGATTCAGTACGCAGCCGGACGGTCTTGTCCAGACCCGTCTGATAGCCGGTTTTAAAGGCAACGGTAACAATGTGGCCGTACATGTGCCGGATACCTTTTTCGTTGCGGTCAATGCCATAGACAGGATGAACAACACCTGGTCGCGGATGGGAATAGAAAAGTGGGAGTTTTTTCTGGATGACAGCCTGGTTTTCCGTTATAGCAATACGGACCTTCCATTGGACAGGACCAGGTATATATTGTCTCAGATCCATTATCCCGAAAGGTCCCGCAATGGCAGGAGCCTGCTCAAAACATGGGTCGAACCCGGGAATATAATGCGGGAGAGAATCTTTGCCCCCACGGAAGGTCTGTTCGCTTTGTCCGACACATTGGGTCATCGCCTGTCGATAAAGGTATATGATGCGGCAGGGAACAGGGCAGAGAGAAAGTTTAATATCAGAAAACTAAGCGGGCTGGATGGTCTGGTTGACAGAACGGAAATGTCAGGGATAATATCCGATACGGTCGTTCTGCGCCGGGAATATCAACAACATTTTTATTGGAACAGAAAAAACCACTTTGCAGCGGAAGATATTCGGATTAAATTGCCTGAAAGGGCGCTGTACAGCAATATCCTGTTTATTGCCTCACGCGTTGATGATTATCAGTGGTGTCTGCATACTTCAGATGATCCCTTACATTTGCCCATGACCGTATCATGGACGGTCCCCGAAGACATACCCCCGGCTCTTTATGACAAGTTGGTGGTCCTCAGACAATCCGATAATGGAATGGATCCCCATATGCAGGAGGCAGATCCCCTGTCGTGGCGTCCGGTGGGAGGTGTTTGCCTTGACGGCGCTGTGACATTCCGGACCAATGACTTCGGAAGGTTCATGATAGATGTGGATACGATACCGCCGACGGTCAGTGCTTCATTTGTAAAGGGAGCCGATCTTCGCGGACGTACAAGTATTTATTTCACCGTGAAGGATGAATGTTCGGGTATCGGATCCTATTCGGTATTGATAGACGGGAACTGGATCCTGGGCGTGTACGATGCTAAGCGCTCCCGGATAACCTGCCGGTTGGATCCGAAGAGGATCAGCAGGGGAATTCAGCATCAGGTAATGGTAAAGGTGGTCGATAACAAGGATAACATAACGGAATTTAATACAGCATTCTTATGGTAAATTTTGATCCGCAAAAAGGAATATCAGCTCTGGGACTGATGTCCGGAACGTCTCTGGACGGATTGGACCTTTGTATGGCCGACTTTACCCTACGCAACGGAAAATGGTCTTACAACATAGTATGTGCAGATTCTGTAACCTATCCCCGGGAGATCAAGAAAGCCCTGGCAACTGCCCAGTCAATGTCGGCGCTCGAATATGCACGGTTGCATTCAGATTACGGGATCTACCTGGGCGTTCAGGTAAAATCTTTTATGGACTCTCATAAGGTCAGGCCGCAATTGGTGTCATCGCACGGGCATACTATTTTCCATCAGCCTTCGATCAGGCTTACCAGCCAGATTGGGAGCGGTGCCGGGATAGCTGCCGGATGCGGTGTACCCGTAGTTTGTGATTTTCGCACTACCGATGTGGCTTTGCACGGACAGGGAGCACCTCTTGTGCCGGTCGGTGACAGGTACTTGTTTGGGGATTATGATTATTGTCTGAACCTGGGGGGATTTTCCAATATATCTTCGGAACATTCTGATGGTTCCAGAAGTGCTTACGACATTACGGCCGTAAATTATGTGTTGAATCATTATACCCGTCAGGTGGGCGAAGAGTTTGATAAAGACGGATTGCGTGCCCGCAGGGGAAAAGTGCATGAAACGGTCCTCGATGCACTCAATCAATTACCCTTTTACAGGCAGGAAGGTCCCAGATCCCTGGGAAGGGAATGGGTGGAGGAGCAGGTCTTCCCCCTGATAGATTCTTTTGGGCTTACCCTGGAAGATGTATTGGCCACTTACTGTGAGCATATAGCCGTACAGACATCGTATCACATTAACCCGGGAGCCAGGGTGCTGGTAACGGGGGGTGGGGCTTTCAATAAATTTCTGATGGAAAGAATGGCTGCAAGGGCATCCTTGGTTCATTATATCATTCCCGAAGAGCTTACCGTTAATTTTAAGGAAGCGCTGATTTTTGCATTTTTGGGAGTGCTTTATGTGTGTGATATCCCATCCTGCCTTTCATCAGTGACAGGAAGTCTGCATGACAATATAGGAGGGGCTCTCTATAAATGTTCATAAAAAGTTTGGGTAAAAAGAAAAAAGCGCTACCTTTGCAAGCCCAAAATTAACACGATACGTACTAAGATGGACTTAATAAAAATAGCAGAACAGGCATTTGAAGTAGAAAGTAAAAACTTTCCGGATTTTAAAGCGGGTGATACCATCACCGTTACCTATAAGATAAGGGATGAGAGTAAGGAACGTCTGCAAAAATACCGCGGAGTATGTATACAGCGTAAAGGTTCCGGAGCATCGGAAACTTTTACTGTACGGAAGATATCCAACGGAGTTGGTGTAGAGCGGATTTTCCCTTATACATCACCTTTTATTGATTCCATAGAGATAAACAAATACGGCAAGGTCCGCCGTGCTCGCATATATTATCTGCGCAATCTAACCGGTAAGAAGGCCCGTATCAGAGAAAGAAGGGTCATGCTGGACAAGTCTGCAGAGGCTTAACAATTTCGGCCCCGTAGCTCAACTGAATAGAGCATTTGACTACGGATCAAAAGGTTACAGGTTTGAATCCTGTCGGGGTCACTATCTTTTTTCCCCATGAAACTATATTTGCCCTCGGAAGAAGAAGTTGCACTGCCGTTGGTGGAGGGTGTAAGATGCGGGTTCCCGTCCCCGGCGGAGGATTTTTCCGATATGCGTCTGAACATAACGGAAGAGATCGTTAAGAATCCCGCTTCCACATTTTATGCACGGGTGAGCGGCAACAGCATGATCAATGACGGTATAGGAGACGGGGATATCCTTGTAGTCGACAAATCCGTAGATCCGTACGACGGCTGTATTGCCATATGTTTCGTGGACGGGGAATTTACATTGAAACATGTGGAAAAGCACGGGGATCATATCCTGCTCGTGCCCGGGAACAAAAAATTCAAGACCATCCGGGTAACGGAAGATAATCATTTCACCATCTGGGGTATTGTCAGGTACGTGATCAAAAAGCTTTAGTCATGTATGCGCTGGCCGATTGCAACAATTTCTTTGTTAGTTGCGAAAGGGTGTTCAATCCCGGACTGAACGGACGTCCGGTCATCGTTCTTTCCAACAATGACGGATGCGCCGTCTCGCGCAGCAATGAGGCTAAAGCCCTGGGGATTAAAATGGGTGTTCCACTGTATCAGATCAGGGACATAGTTGAGAAATACAATGTAGTTGTCTTTTCCTCAAATTTTGCCCTTTACGGGGATATGTCCAAACGTGTTCACCTGACGCTGGCACAAATGGTTCCGGCAATCGAGATATATTCCATTGATGAAGCTTTCCTGGATCTTCGGGGCATGGAGCACACGGACCTGGATGCATTTGCAAAAAGAGCTTCGGCCCTTTGTCGGAAAAATACGGGGATACCTGTTTCAATCGGAGTGGCCTCCACCAAGACGCTGGCCAAGATCGCTTCACAAGTATGCAAAGGCCATCCCGGGATGCAGGGCGGGTACTTTATGCACGAACAGGAAGGTATTGACAGGATATTGCGTGAAGTGCCCGTTGAGGATATCTGGGGTATCGGACGCAGATACTCCCGCATGTTGCGTTCCCATGGTGTGTCTTCAGCAGCGGATTTTCTCTCATTGCCGCCTGATTGGGTACAAAAGCAGATGAGCATCGCGGGATTGCGGACATGGAAAGAATTAAGGGGTGAATCTTGTATAGAATTTACCGATCATATGCCTCCAAAAAAGCAAATATGCGTCTCGCGCAGTTTTGCCCGGGAGTTATATGATCTTGGAGTTATTTCCGGGCAGGTATCTCTTTTTACATCTATGGTATGTGAAAAATTACGGAAGCAAAAGAGTGCCTGTCATCAGGCTATTGTATTCCTGCTGACCAACCGTTTCAAACGGAATGTTCCCCAACAATACGAAAGCCGCCTGATTACTTTCCCGGTGGCCACGTCCAGCACTCTCGAAATCAACAGGGCTGTGCTCAGGGAATTGTCATTCCTTTTCCGTAAGGGATACGGCTATAAAAAGGCCGGTGTCATTCTTACCGGGATCGTTCCTGAAGATACCGTACAGTTGGACCTGTATGATACTGCCGACCGGATGAAACATTCCCGTCTGATGAAAGTCATGGATGATATCAATACAAGGATTGGTCACGGAACATTAACCATGGCTACCGAATCCGTGGAAGGTATAAGAATGAACAGGCAGCATCTCTCTCCGCAGTATACGACCAGATGGTCTGATATTCTGGTAGTAAAATAAATATCACGTTCGATCCTGACTGAAAGATAAATACAGGGAAAAAGGCAGAAACGGAGTCATTATTGTCAAGAGGAAGTAATCTCAAAATTACTACCTTTGGGCATGAAAAAAGTTCTGATATCGTTGGTATTGCTGCAGGTTGTTGCCTGCAGCAATTTTTCATCCATAGAGAAGCGCCGTATAGGAAAAATTGGTGATTCGGAAAAGATCATGCCGCTTTTTACGAACCGGGATCCCGATGAATTGCGTTTCCTGCGTCTGCAGGCAGGGCCGCTTAGCAAGCAAGACATGAGATCACGAACTTACGCTACATTAAAATTGAGGATGCTGGCTACGGTCCGGGACACGGCCAACACCGGGGTGGGGATCGCTGCCCCCCAGGTAGGTATTAGCAAACAACTGATTGCCGTACAACGTTTTGACAAAGAAGGACATCCTTTTGCATTCTATGTCAATCCGGTAATAGAAAAGTACAGTGAAGAGAAAAAATGGGGTTGGGAAGGATGTCTCTCGGTCCCCGGGGAAAGGGATACGGTCTTGCGTTCCACAGAGGTGGTTATCAGATACCGTGACCAGGATTCCTGGCAGATCGTCCGCGATACGGTTTCAGGATTTACGGCCGTTATTTTTCAGCACGAGATCGATCACCTGAACGGGAAGCTATATATTGATTGATGTTATCTACCATCATGGACACCAGGCGTTTGCGTGCTTCAACGGAGGCCCATCCGATGTGCGGTGTCAGGAAAAGTTTTGATTTGTCCGTTACTTTCCGGTAACAGTGATCTGCAGGAAGGGGTTCTGTACTGAATACATCCATTCCCGCACCTGCCAGCCTGTTTTCATTTAGCGCATCGGCCAATGCACACTCATCTACGATGGCACCCCGGCCCAGATTGAAAAGATAGGCGGAAGCTTTCATTTTTTCCAGTTCAACTTTCCCGATCAAACCGCGGGTCTTCTCATTTAAGGGGGAATGGATGCTCACCACATCCGAGGTGCGCAGCAGCTCGTCCAGGTTCACTCGCCGGTATTGCCCGTCACTACGGTCTTTCCCCGAGGAAGAATAATATACCACGTCCATGCCGAATGCCGATGCGATGGCCGCCACTTTTCGTCCGATGGCACCCATCCCGATGATCCCCATACGTTTGCCGCTGAGTTCATGGAAATACCGGCCTCCGAAATGGGTGGGGAGACCGCTTTTCGAATAAGCCTGTGAATGGGCAAACTCATTGAAATACGGTCCCTGCTGCATACAGGAAAGGATGTGTAAAAAAGTAGTTTGTGCAACACTGTCAGTAGAATATCCCGCTACATTCATTACCGGGATACCGGCTTTTGCCGCATATTGCAGATCTATGACATCCATTCCGGTAGCTGCCACACAGATCAGCTTCAGCTCTTTGGCCGCCTGCATTGCTTCCTTATTGATCTTTACCTTGTTTACCAGCACAATGTCTGCCGTAGCAATACGCGGGACCACCTCTGCGGGGGTTGTATTGTAATATACCGTTAACGTACCGAATTGTTCAAACGGGCTGAGGTCTATATCATCCCCCATCGTTGCTGCATCTAAAAATACGAGTTTCATACTGCAAAGATAAGGGAATCTCAGAGATTTCTGAGCAAGTGATCGGCTGCCTGCAGGATCTTGTTTTTTAGCAGGGGTTCGTAATGGGGGTGTTTCTGCAGGAAGGCGGTCACGCTGTCGGCCGCACTCCGGGAATTATGACCACGAAGGCAGGCCGAAATCCAAGAGGTGGGAAAAAAGATATCCCCGGTCCGTTGCACTTCCTCTAATTCTTCAAGTGCCGGGCGGATGTATTTCAGGGCATGTTCCTGCCTTAAGAAGTGGTTTAGGTAACCCAGGGCTGAAATAACCCAGGGTTCGGTACTCCGGTTTTCAACTTCCAGGAGCGATTCGAAAAAGGCGTCCCTGGCAGCCGGGTCCGGATCTACGGCTTGCACTATAAAGGCATAGGCTTTTCTTCGGTCGGGGTTGGTAATGCGTTCCAACTGTTTTTCCTTGATGTAGGAGGCTTTACCGGGCAGGCGGATCATCAGTTGGTAAGAGAGTGAAGTCATTTCCGTTTCCCCAAAAGGAAGTTCATGGAATGATTTGCCACTGTCCCATTGCTCAAACAGTTGCTCTGTGATCAGGGAGTCGGTAAAGATATCGGTCAGTGTACGGTAGGCAAGCAGGCGGTACTCTTTATCTTCCGCGGTATCGGCAGCCGTTTTAAGTAAAAATGCTTCTGTAAGGCCATCTTTTACCGTGGCATAACGGAGGGTTGCTTCCCCCAGGTATGAAAGGGCGGCATTTCGTATCAGGTTGTTGGTTTCGGCAGGTAGGTAACGGATCAGGGCATGGGTAAAAGTGTCGCCGGAAAGATTTCCTTCCAGCATATTCTCGTACAAGGTCATCAGGAGGGAAAGCCGTGTTTCTTCCGCCTCGAAACGGTTCAGGTTATGCAATATATAATCCCGGCTCAGACTGTCCGGCAGGAAGATGCCGTATGCCAGACCGTCGGTATTGGGGAGTATGAACTTCATCCCGCAGGTAACGGGAGCCTTTGCCTTGTCAAGTACCAGGTCAATGGTCAGGACTTGGGTCTGCTCTCCGTCAGTCAGGGAAAAGGTGATCTTTTGCGGCCACCGCAAGCCCCTGCCCAGCGGATCGGTTTGAGTAACTACCAGTGAATCATTTGATATACAAGCGCGTATATATGGCATTCCCTTGCTCTGTACCCATACCTGACTCCAATTCTCCAGGTCTTCCGGTGTCTTTTGGTCCAAGATGGAGATCAAATTTTTCCAGGTAGCATTGCCATAGGCAAATTGATGCAAGTAGGTGCGGATACCTTCCTGGAAGGCTTCAGGGCCCATCATTTCAGCCAGCATATGCATCATGATCGGAGCCTTATTGTATATGATATTCCCGTAAATCAGGCCGGCCTTTGCCAGGTTGTCCAAAGATTGCTTGATGGCATTGGTACCGGCAGTTCGGTCCACGGCGTAGGAGGCGGCATAAAAAGTACGCAGGTCGTTCAGACGGTGGTTGATCCCGGGAAATTGCGGACGGATCATCCGGGCAGCAAAATAGTTGGCAAACACCTCTTTGGTCCAGACATCGTCAAACCAATCCATGGTCACATAGTTTCCAAACCACATATGCGCCGTTTCGTGAGCGATCAGCGACATGCGACTCAATTGCTCCCCCGTAGTGGGATGTTCGCCCAGGAACATACGGCGGTCGTTATACAACGTAGCCCCTGTATGTTCCATACCTCCGTATTGGAATCCGGGCAGTATGATGAAATCGTATTTGGCAAACGGGTAGGGGATGCCGGTGTATTCTTCCAGCCATTCCAGAGAAGCGAATACCTGGTCAAAAATGATCCCGGTCTGGGCAATCTTCTGCGGGTCCGTTTCCCTGTGGTAAAGGGATATACTTCGCCCGTTGCGGGTTTCTTTCAAAAGTTGAAATTCCCCTGCCACAAACGAGAACAGGTAGGTGCTCAGGGGCTCTGTAGTCTGGAAACGGATGGTTTTACGTCCGTTGTTAATGGATGCTTCAGATGTGGTGTTGGATACGGCCACCCAGTGCTCCGGGACTTCCAGGGTCAGTGTATAGGCTGCTTTCAGGTTGGGTTGGTCAAAACACGGGAACAACGTTCGGGCCCTGTCCGGGACTAAAAGCGTATAAAGAAATTCTTCGTTCCGGTTTAATGATTGTTCCCCGGCACGGAAATCAATACTTATTGTGTTTGTGTTCTTTTTAAAGTATTTGCGGGGTATGATAATATGTTCATTCGTGAAACGGTATTGTGCCTTCCGGCCGTTCACCTGTACTGATGTGACAAAAGCTGGATCTTCCTTGAAATCGAGAATGATCTGCCGTGACCTTCCCAAATTGAAATTGATTTTCTGTACGGCTTTTATAGGTGCTTTCGGATCTTCAGGTAAATTGAAAAAAAGCTCATACCCGAGTTCGGAAATGGCTTCTTTGCGTTCCCGGGCCAATTCTAAACTTACTCCTGATTCGGGACCTGAACAGTTTAGAAAGGCCAGGATCAGTGGAATGATTGTAAATTTTCGCATAACCTTTGATTGGCGGCAGGTTGGAGGCTTTATTATTCTTTTTCCGGCGATAATTTTTTATAAACGATTCCTGCCAATATGGCTCCTGTGATCGGGGCTACCCAGAACAACCATAACTGTTTCAACGCCCAGCCACCTGCGAACAATGCCTGGCTGGTACTTCTTGCAGGATTTACCGAAGTATTTGTCACTGGGATGCTGATCAGATGAATAAGCACTAATGCCAGACCTATGGCCAAACCTGCCAATCCTTTCGGAGCTTTTGAATGTGTTGCACCCAGAATGATAATTAAAAACATGAACGTCATAACAACTTCCGTCACTAATGCGGCAAGCATACCGTATCCTCCGGGGGAGTGTTCCCCGTATCCGTTGGCTGCAAATCCTCCCATTTCAAATCCCGGTTTACCGCTTGCAATCAGGTATATGATCCCGGCTCCGGCTATTGCACCCAATACTTGTGCTACAATGTAAGGTAGCAATTCCTTTTTGTTAAAACGTCCGCCAAAAAACAGTCCGATCGATACGGCCGGATTCAAATGGCATCCTGAAATATGTCCTATGGCATAAGCCATAGTAACAACGGTCAGACCAAATGCAATGGAAACTCCGGTGAATCCTATTCCCAATTCAGGATAAGCGGCTGCAAGAACGGCACTTCCGCATCCGCCCAAAACCAGCCAAAGGGTTCCGATAAATTCAGCTATTAATTTTTTCATATGTTTTTAATTAATAATTCATTCAATTTTGATAGCAATTTACTTATTTACTATTTTTCGTCCAAATTATTATCTGAAAGATTCTCTAACTTTGCACCATGTCAAAATACGGTACTGTTATTTGGGTAGGATTGCTGGCACTGATTACCGGTTTCCTGATCTGGACCCCTACACACAAGGTGTTTGTGGAGCTTACGGCAAAGTTTCCCTATATCATGGGGTTTGTAAAATTTGCTATTCTTTCTATGATGGGCGAATTTCTGGCAGCCCGGCTGGTACATAAAAAGTGGGTCGGGATCAAGGGTGTATTACCCAAGATGCTGGTCTGGGGAATTTTGGGGATGCTGATCGTGCTGATGTTTGCCGTATTTTCGGGGGGAGTGGACAGTGCCGCCTCACAGGGATTGCTGATCTCTGAATGTAGTGATACTTGTCCGTTGGTAGTACAGTTTATTTCCAGGTTACGCCGGGCGTTGTTTATTTCGGCCATCATGAATCTTACCTTTGGTCCGGTGTTTATGGCGGCTCACCGCATAATTGATGTATATATTGACAAGCGGTATTCGGGGGAAAAAGTGACCTTTGCCCGTGTCATTCCGCTGATTGACTGGGGTAGATTCATCAGGGAGATCGTGGGGGTGACCATTCCGGTATTCTGGATCCCTGCACATACCATTACGTTTCTACTGCCCGGCCAGTACAGGGTGCTATTTGCCGCATCGTTGTCCATTGTGTTGGGACTGATCCTGTCTTTTGCCAAAATGAAGAATCCGAATAACTTAAATTAAAACAATAAACTATGCGCTGCTTACTGTCTTTCATTTTATTAATTACTGTTCATTTGGGACTATTTGCTCAAAATGTGAACAAACAGAATGTCCCTGAGAAGAAAAGCGTGAACAGGGTGGAAATAACTTTGCCCGTGGTGAACGGGTATACTGTGTTGAAGTGTGACTTTCATACCCATACTGTTTTTTCCGATGGTTTGGTCTGGCCGACTTACCGGGTAAGGGAAGCTTGGATACAGGGGATGGATGTGCTGGCCATTACCGACCATATTGAATACCGTCCCTTTAAGGAATATGTAGGTGGAGATCTGAACACCTCGCATGAATTGGCTTTGCCCGTAGCACAGCAATACGGTATCATGCTTGTAAAAGGAACTGAAGTTACTCGCAAGCAAGGCGTAATTGGTCATTTCAATGCGCTATTTATTAAAGATGCCAATCCCATTGATCAATCCGACCCGGAAAAAGCCCTGCAAACCGCTTATGACCAGGGAGCTTTCATTATGTATAACCATCCGGGCTGGGCGTTGGACACCTGTTTGTTAACGGAATTTCAACAGGCTATGATAGACAAAGGTATTGTCAAAGGGATTGAAGTGTTCAACAACAACGAGTTTTATCCCAGGGCGCTTTCCTGGAGCCGTGACCAAAAACTGACCGTTTTTGCTACCTCGGATGTTCACGGGACTATCAATGAGGATCTTGGTGTACCCTATTCGGCTGCAACCCGTCCCATGACCCTGGTGTTCGTAAAAGAAAAAACTCAGGAAGCGGTCCGGGAAGCCTTGGAAAACGGACGTACCCTGGCCTATTTTTATGACAATGTGGCCGGAGAAGAGAAGTGGCTCAAATCGCTTTTTTTGGCTTCGGTAAAACTGGAAAAAATATTAAAAAAAGAAAAAACATCGTTTTATAGAATGACCAACCTTTCCGGGATCAATTATACATTTACCATAGGTACTGCACAGTACATGCTCGATGCCGGATCATCCATTCAAATTACCGTGCCTGCAAATCAGCGGGAAGTATCGCTGGAGGTTCTGAATATGCATTACTACGAAGGCAGGCACCCGGTGGTGAGTATGGTACTGGAATGAAACAGGGTAAAAAGTGACAAAATTAACTTCATGCTATAAAAAAATAAGAAAATGAAAAATTTGACCAAAGTATTAACTGTTCTATTGATTACGAATTTTTGTTATCAGGCAAATGCACAGACAATTGGAGTAAATGGAGGATTAACTCTTGCAAATCAGAGATATGTGGTATATCAAGATGATGATGATATTGAACAAATTCATTACGATATGAATCCGGGGTTTCATCTGGGATTTACAGTTGATGTGCCTTTTAACGGCTTTTTATCCGTTGAACCGGGGATTTTTTTCACAACAAAAGGATATAGATATAAGCAGAGTATATTAGGTGTTAGTCTGACAACCAAAGCGAATACTTATTATCTTGATATTCCTGTAGCACTTAAACTGTCTTATGAAATATTTAATGGCTTTAAATTGTTTGGAACGGCAGGTCCCTATGTTGGGTTTGGATTGGGGGGTGATTTGGTTGTAATAGGTAAATCCGGAATGGGGGAAGAATCTGGAAAGACCAAAATTAAATGGGGTAATGATGAAGCTGATGATCATTTCAAAAGGTTTGATTGGGGTGTAACTTTTGGTGGCGGTGTTGAAATCAGATCTATCTTAGTTGGTGTTTCTTACGATCTTGGTTTGTACAATATTTCTCCTTATCAGGAAAGGGGAAGGTGCACAAATAATCGGATCCTTAAAATATCGGTAGGCTATAGATTTTGAATCAATTCCATGATACTCCCTTAGATTCTAAATTTTAACAGACAAGTAGGTCGGGGGAGTATTATAATTTTTGTATACATGAAGCATTCCGGGGTAACTTTTCTTGGGATGCTTTTTTATTATTATGAAATGGAAAAACCACAAGCAGTTGATTTATAACTAGCTTGTGGTTTTACATTGTGCCCAGGACAAGAATCGAACTTGCACACCGTAACCGGCACCACCCCCTCAAAGTGGCGTGTCTACCAATTCCACCACCTGGGCAATTTGCGGGGCAAATATAAGACAAATTTCCTTATTCTTCCTATATTTGTTCAGTAATTGTCTTGGTATGGATATTCACAACACACTTTTGCGCAAAGCTGTTCAGATAGCGGCAAAACTACGCAGTGAGGGGGCTGATAGACCGGCTCCCGAGGAATCATATAGTTTGTTCAAGCACAAAGGAGATATGATCTATCTTGTAGGGGATACGGACTCCAAAGAGGTAAACTTGGATAACGATTACCGCATTCAAAAGGTTATGCTTTCCGCCATGCGCAGGGACCTTGTATCATGTGTTCAGGAAATATCCGAGGGAGGGCTTTTTGAAGCATTGCTGAGAGCAGCCATGCCTACGGGACTGGGATTCGATATTACTACTGATTCCGAGATACCGGAAGAACAGTTTCTTTTTGATGATCCCGGGACTTGTGCTGTCGTTACGGTTCCCATAGAAAAGGATGAGGAACTGGTGCAGTTCCTATTTGATAATTGTGTGACAGTTATGACGCTGGGTCATGTAACAAAAGGGGATATTCGCATTGATGACCATTCCTACGGAAATATCCGTCAGTTATGATCTGACAAACAGCATTTTTGACGCCATTGCCGGAAGGTACGACCGGACAAACACCTTGATCTCTCTAGGTTTTGACCGGCTGTGGCAACGAAAACTGGTTCAGGAAGTGCAAAAGGTTTCCCACAACAGGATCCTTGACCTTGCTTGTGGTACCGGGCAGCTTACCCGGAAACTGGGGGAACTGGAAGGAGCAATGGTTACCGGGCTGGATCCATCGGTCAATATGCTGTCTGTAGCAAAACGAGGGATTGAGGGTAAAGCAAATATTGATTATTGTGAAGGGTATGCCGAATCGCTTCCCTTTCCCGACAATTCCTTTGAGGTGATCACGATCTCTTACGGAATCAGAAATTTTGCAGATAGGGAAGCTTCGTTCCGCCAGGCGCTGCGTGTGCTTAGACCGGGGGGATACATCTTCGTTCTGGAGTTTTCGCTAAAAGGAGGGAGCGGGGCACAGTTTGCGTTCCAGCGTTTTTATATTCACAACTTGCTGCCTTTGTTAGGATGGTTGAGTACAGGAGAAAAGAGATCATACCGGTATCTGAGGGATTCGGTAGAGTCGTTCCCGTCCCCGGGAGATATATGCCATCAGATGGCCGGGATAGGCTTTATTAATGTGGAACATGTGCGGCTTGTTCCGGGTGTTGCAGTATTGTTCACGGGTCAAAAGGAAAATGATGACAGATTTTAATTTCGGATCGATAATCAGTCTGTTGCTCTATGTTTTTTATATGGGGCTGGCTTTTTATTTTATTTACGATCTGATATTCAAAAAACACAATCCCATAAAATCGCTTTCCTGGATCGTTGTCATGCTTTTGCTGCCGTATGTCGGTCTGATCATTTATATCTATGTAGGTCGGGATTTCAGGAAAAATAAGATGTATAGCCGTAAGGGCCTGCACGATGAAAAGCTGAAAAAAGAATTATCCGCCCTCCAGGTGAACCAGCTTATTGAAGCCAAGGGGAAACTCCCGGCAGATATTGCCAATCATAAGAAGCTGATCTTTCTTGCATTGAATAACAGCCGTAGCATATTGACCAGGCATAACATCACGCAACTCTACTTCACCGGCAAGGAAGCACTGGAAGCCATGTACGAAAGTGCTCTCAATGCACAACATCATATTCATCTGCAATCATTCATCATAGAAAATGATTCTGTGGGCACCATGTGGAAGAACCTGCTCATAAATAAAGCAAAGGAAGGAGTGGATGTTTATGTGATTTATGATGATTTCGGAAGTTGGCATTTGCCCCGGTCTTTCATAAAGGACATGCGTAATGCGGGTGTTTATATAGAGCCTTTCGGAAAGGTGAGGTTTCCTGGGATGAGGGCAATGGTCAATTACCGGAACCACCGCAAACTACTGATTGTAGATGGGATGGAAGGATTCCTGGGTGGAGTGAACATCGCAGACAGGTATTATGACGGAGGTACAAGCCTGGAGTGGAGGGACACCCAGATACGGATTAAAGGAGAAGCTGTCAGGCAGCTTGAATCCAGTTTCCTGATGGACTGGTATTTCATTACGCAAAAAAACCTGAGAAGAAGAAAACGATATGCCTACAGCCCGCCTGACCTTGAAGAGAATGCTGTACCCGAAACCTGCTATATGCAAATAGTGAGTTCGGGTCCGGACAGTGACTGGGCAGATATCATGCAATTGTACCTTACGATCATCACCGAGGCCCGTATGCGAATAAGTATCACCACGCCGTATTTCATTCCGAACGAAACAATTCTAAATGCTCTCAAAACAGCTGCTCTGGGAGGTGTTGAAGTACGCATCATGCTGCCTGAAGAAGCTGACACCCGCTTTGTCCATTATGCCAGCCTGTCTTATGTGAGTGAGCTTCTTGATGCGGGCATCAAAGTGTATCTTTATACAAAAGGTTTTATCCATTCCAAGACCATAAGTATAGACGGTTCGTGTTGTGTGATAGGTTCGGCCAACCTGGACAACAGGAGTCTGGAACACCATTTTGAAGTGGGGGCTATCATTTATAATCCCCATGTAAGCATGGAAATGGAAGATCAGTTTGACAAATATCTGAACGATTCACGCCTGATAGTCAGTAAGAGCTGGAACAGGAGATCCTTCCGCCAAAAGGCCAATGAGCAGTTTACACGTTTACTAAGTCCTTTGTTGTGATCTAAAGGGATAAGGGTTGAGAACTCTATATATTCTTGTGGATCAATAGTAAGATTTGTATATTTGTAACAGCATTTACTATATAATATGTTACTAAGTAAGAAAATAGGAGTATATCTGAATCAGGCACATTTTCTGTTTAAGCAGTGTTTTCTAGCAGAATTGGTGGCCAGCAATGTCAATCTTACTCCGGAACAATACCTGCTTATAGATTTGCTTTGGGATGAAGGTCCCCTGACGCAACAGCAGATTGCCAACCAAATGCAAAAGGACAAGAATTCCATTACCAGATTGATTGACGGATTGGAGAAGAAAGGTTATGTGATCCGGGAAACGGATACGGAGGATCGCAGGAAAAACCTGGTGATGGTAACTGAAATGGGACAGGCAAAAAAGCAGGAGATAACCCGCATTGCCATTGATGCCGCCGACAACATTCTGGGTGGTATCCCTACCGAAGAACTGAATACGGTGGTCGAGGTCTTGAACAAATTGAACAAGAATATGAAAAAACTGTTACAAAAGAAATAAGTATGGGTAAAGATTATCTTTTGCAGAATCATGCCACGGGAAGAATATTTGAAGATACGGGCTGGCTTCTTTCAGATCCCATGTGTAAAGGACCTTCTCTTATACGGGCTTTATACAGAAAAAAGCAGATAGAATATCAGGACGTTGACAAGGGATTGTACCGTTTTGCGGACTGGTTGCCCGTAAACAGAATGCTGAAAGGTTCTGCAGCACCTGTTACATACAAGAGCGAAGGACTTGGCCCTTATCTGGGGCTTGATAACCTCTACATAACTTTCAGCGGTTACTGGCCGGAAAGGAGTGCTTTTATGAGAACGTGTTCCTTCAAGGAAACCGAAGCCTTTTCCGTTTGTGCCTATATCCCTAAAAATGAAAAGAGGACCATGGTAGTGGCTTCTGCCGGCAATACGGCCCGTGCTTTTGCCAGAGTATGCTCGGAAAATAAGATCCCTTTACTGCTCTTTGTACCATATGACAATCTGGATAGCCTTTGGTTTGAAAAGGAACTTGATCCTTGCGTACAACTGCTGTGTTCACCTCCCGGGAGCGATTACTATGATGCCATTGAAATGAGTAATCGTTACTGTGAAGATGCTTCGCGTTATTTTGCTGAAGGGGGGGCCAAAAACATAGCCCGCAGGGATGGCATGGGAACTACCGTGTTATCTGCCACGACTTTCATTGGAAGAATTCCTGATTATTACTTCCAGGCAGTAGGCAGCGGTACGGGAGTGATTGCCGCCTGGGAAGCTAACAAGCGTCTTATAAAAGACGGACGTTTTGGGGATCACCTCATGTGCCTTATCCCTTCCCAGAATGCCCCTTTTATTCCCATATATGAGGCTTGGATGACAACGGGTCGCCACATGGATACTATGGAAGCAAGCGAGGCAAGAAAAAAATCATCATCAATAAAAGCCAAAGTGCTTTCCAATCGCAAACCTCCATACGGGATCCCCGGGGGATTGTACGATGCCCTAATAGATTCAGACGGATTTATGGATTATGCCACCAATGAAGAGTTGGAACGGGCCCTGTCAACTTTTGAGGAACTGGAAGGCATTGATATTGATCCGGCAGCTGCAGTGGCAACAGCCAGTTTAATGAAAAACGTGAAAAACGGAAAGGTGTGTCGTTCTGCCGTTATCATGCTCAATATTACCGGTGGGGGTGAAGCCCGCTTCAAAAAGGAACACGAGATCTTTTACCTTAAACCGGTTAAGGAAGCTTCCCTGCTTAGCGTTTTCTGCTGAGGGGAGAATCGGGTTCTTTGGCCATAAGGCGGTATTCCAACTTTGAAACGAACCGTTGAAAAAACTTGGATGCCCAGACGGTTATTTTCCCAAGCGGAGTAAGGATAACAAAATCTTTCCTCATCCTGATCCCTTTTAGCATACGCAGTGCAACAGTTCGGGCGGGCATCATCTTTTCTTCTTTCCTGGGAGTCACACCTTGCGGTGTCCCATCAGCCGTAAGAGCCGAAATACGTACATTGGAAGCCGTAAAACCCGGAGCAAAGGTCATGACATGCAAACCGTCGTAGATATGTTCGGTGCGCAAGGTGTCCAGAAATCCGTTCATGGCAAATTTCGAGGCGGAATATCCCGTCCGTGCAGGAAGTCCCTTAAATCCGGCAATGGACGTGACGCCGACAACCGATCCTTTGCTTTCAAGCAGCCAGGGCAATGCATATTTGGTGCAATATACGCATCCCCAAAAATTGACATCCATCAGTCTTTTCATAACCGCCAGGTCCAGGTCCTTAAACAGGGCACGCATGGAAAGACCTGCATTATTGATCAGGATATCGATCCGTCCAAAACGGTTGATCGTTTCTTCTATCAGATGCTTGCAATCGGATTCGACTGTAACATCGGTTATGACTGCCAAAACAGGCCGGTTTCCCAACTCTTCCTCCAGGGCTTTGAGTTTGTCAGCGGAACGGGCGGCAATGACTACTGCAGCTCCCGCCTCAGAAAAAACACGTGCACATTCCAGTCCAATGCCGGAAGAGGCACCCGTTATAATGGCCACCTTACCTTGTAATCTCATAGTCAATGTATTGCCATATTTTTCATCTCATCACCTTTGTATAATCCTTGTCGGAGCTTTTTATGTATCTCACTGAAGGCATTGAGTGTATATTCAACATGTTCGAGTGAATGCATGGCTGTAGGGATAAGCCGGAACATGATTACATCCCTGGGAACAACCGGGTAGACAACTACAGAACAGAATATGTTGTAATTCTCCCTCAGATCTATCAGTATATTGGTTGCCTCTGTAACTCCCCCTTTCAAAAATACGGGAGTAACACATGCTTCTGCAGGTCCTATGTCAAAGCCGCTCTTACGCAGGCCTTCTTGCAGCGTTCTGGTAATAAGCCATAACTTTTCCCTCAGTTCAGGTCTGGTCCTGATCATTTCCAGACGTTTGAGCAATCCTTCCACCATAGCCATAGGGAGGCTCTTGGCATATATCTGTGAACGCAGGTTATAACGAAGATAATTAATGATGTCGGCAGGTCCTGCTACGAATCCTCCTATACCTGCCATAGATTTGGCAAAAGCGCCAAAATACAGGTCAACCTGATCCATGACATTGAAATGCTCAGATGCGCCCCGTCCGTTCTCACCCATAACGCCAAAACCGTGTGCGTCGTCTATCAATATGCGGAAATCGTATTTCTTTTTAAGTTCTACTATCTTATCCAGGAAACCCAGGGCTCCCGTCATTCCATAAACCCCTTCCGTTATGAGCAGAATACCACCGCCGCTTTTTTCAGTAAGACGGGTGGCACGTTCCAGTGCTTTTTCACATTTCTCCAGATTATTGTGCAGATATACGATCCGTTGGCCCATATGCAAACGCATACCGTCCATGATACAGGCATGAGCCTGTGAATCGTATACTACAACATCGCGGCGGTTGAGCAGGGCATCGATGGTCGAGACCATACCCTGGTAACCATAATTGAAAAGATAAGCATCTTCCTTTTTTTCAAAATCGGCCAGTTCCCTTTCCAGTTTCTCGTGCAGGGAAGTGTGTCCGCTCATCATCCGTGCTCCCATAGGGTATGCCAGTCCCCATTTTTCTGCCGCTTCCATATCAACTTTTCTGATTTCCGGATGGTTTGCCAGTCCCAAATAATTATTGAACGTCCAGGCCAGCACTTTTTTCCCTTGGAACATCATGTAGGGTTCTATCGGACCTTCCAGCTTGGGGAACATGAAATAACCATGAGCTTTTTTACGGTACTGTCCCAGAGGGCCGCCTTCGTCTTTTCTTATCCTTTCAAAAATATCCATAATTAAACGTCTATGTTAGCGTATTTTGCGTGTTGTTCAATAAATTCCCTGCGAGGTGGCACTTCATCTCCCATGAGCATGGAAAAGATGCGGTCTGCTTCTGCAGCATTGTCAATGGTGATTTGCCGCAAGATCCTTTTTTCCGGATTCATGGTCGTTTCCCATAACTGCGATGCGTCCATTTCTCCCAGACCCTTGTAGCGCTGAACGGTAACGGAACTGTCTTTTCCTTTGCCAAATTCTTCCACAGCCTGGCGTCTTTGCTCCTCGGTCCAGCAATACCTCTCTTCCTTGCCTTTCTTAACAAGGTAAAGTGGGGGAGAGGCAATATATACATGCCCTTCCCGGATCAGGTCAGGCATATGGCGGAAAAAGAATGTCAGCAAAAGCGTATCAATATGGCTCCCGTCTACGTCGGCGTCGGTCATAATAATCACACGATGGTATCTGAGCTTGCTCATGTTTAGGGCCTTGCTATCTTCATCAGTACCTCTGGTAACCCCAAACGCAGTATATATATTGCGGATTTCTTCATTTTCAAAAACCCGGTATTCCTGTGCCTTTTCCACATTCAGGATCTTACCGCGCAGGGGGAGAATGGCCTGGAAAGAGCGGTCTCTTCCACTCTTGGCCGTGCCGCCTGCCGAGTCACCTTCCACCAGGAAGATCTCACATGATTCCGGATCCCTGTTGGAGCAGTCGGCCAGTTTGCCGGGAAGTCCGGCACCGGACATTACCGTCTTGCGTTGAACCAGTTCACGTGCTTTTCTGGCTGCATGGCGTGCCGTTGCGGCCGTGATTACTTTTTCCACAATGGTTTTTGCGTCCTTCGGGTTCTCTTCCAGGTAGTTTTCCAGGGCAGTACTTACAGCTTGGGAAACGGCACCCATAACTTCGCTGTTGCCCAGCTTTGTCTTGGTCTGGCCTTCAAACTGGGGTTCGTTTACCATGATCGAGATGATGGCTGTCAGACCTTCCCGGAAATCAGCCGGATCGATGTCGAACTTAAGCTTGCTGAGCATACCGCTCTTTTCTGCATAACTCTTAAGCGTTGTAGTGAGTCCCCTCCGAAATCCCGTCAGATGGGTACCTCCTTCTATGGTATTGATATTGTTTACGTAGGAGTGGATATTTTCTGAAAAACCCGTATTGTATTGCATTGCAATTTCAATGGGAATATTGGTTTTTTTTGTCTCCAGGTATATCGGATTTTCGGTCAGGGGATCCCGTGTTTTGTCCAGGAATTTGATAAAATCCAACAATCCGGTTTCGGAGTAGAATTCATTAGTCCTGAATTTTTTGGTTAAAGCTACATTTTCTTCACTGTCTTCTGTATCGTCATCATCCTGGGTATGTATTCTCTGATCTTCTATTGAAAGACGGACTCCCTTGTTTAGGAAGGAGAGTTCCCTCAGTCGTGCAGAGAGGATCTCGTAGCTGTATTCAATGCCCAAGGTAAATATCTCCTTATCGGGCATAAAGTAAATTTCGGTACCGGTAATGTCCGTATTGCCAATGATCTCTACGGGTGTTTGGGGCGTGCCGCGTGCGTATTCCTGTCTGAATATCTTACCTTCCCGGTATATGGTAGCCACAAGTTTACCGGACAGGGCATTGACACATGAAAGTCCCACCCCGTGTAAACCGCCTGAAACTTTATAGGAATCTTTAGAGAATTTTCCTCCGGCATGCAATACGGTAAGGACTACCTCGAGGGCTGACCTCTTTTCTTTTTCATGCATACCTGTCGGAATGCCTCGTCCGTTGTCGACGACTGTTATGCTGTTATCAGGATTGATGGTCACCTTTATATTGTCGCAATAACCGGCAAGTGCTTCGTCTATGGAGTTATCCACGACTTCATAAACAAGATGATGCAATCCCCGGGATCCGATGTCCCCAATATACATGGAGGGACGTTTTCGGACAGCATCCAGGCCTTCCAGCACCTGAATACTATCTGCAGAATACTGATTCTCTTTACTCACTTTTTCGATCTTTGAATAACGAACAAAGATACACAAAAAGCATCAGAAATCCTAATCAAAAACGGAATGTGAGACCCCCTCCGAAAGTCAAGCCGGGATTGCGATACAGATAATAATACGAGATCTCTCTGTTGAGCAGGTTGCTCCCCATAAAATAAGCGGAAAACATCTTGTTGATGACATACTCAAGGCGGACACCCAGATCAAGGAATCCCGGAATGGTAACGACAGATGAAGCGGCGCTCCAGTCGGGGGCAAAACAGGTATCCCGCCAATATCCCGTAGCCGTTAAAATGATCCGCTCCCTCCAGTTGTATCTTGCATATCCTCTGACCTCCCATACAGGCTTATGCCAGGGGGGATTGTTGGAACTCAGTATATATTGATGCCATTCCCCTGATATTCCCATTCCAAAACGGCGGGAGTGGAAAGACAAGGAACTTCCTGCAGTGTATCTTGTTTCATCGGAGTAATGGAGCATATACAGGCCCGGATAACCCTGTTGTAAGATCTGTGTCCCGAAGAAGAACTGGTTCTTTGTATAGCGGTAAGCGCCGTAGATCCTGTAATGGAAAAGATCCCCGACAGTTCCTGTAAATCCGGCCTGAACATCCCACGGAACGGTAGCATCGTACATCTGGTCGGCAAAGATCCAGGGATTTTCTGTGATTCTGTCCTGGTAAGTATTGAGCAGATGGTATCCGTTCGTTTTGGCATATAATGTAAGCCAGTCCCGGATCAACTTGAAATGTGCATCAAACCAGGGAAATATTCCCAATTTATTATTGTCGGATTCCAGAAGGTATCCCACACGTAATCCGATGCCTGCCTTAAATCTTTCTCCGCTCCATACTACATGGGGAAAAGCATTTATTACTGCGCGGGAAGCCGAAATACCGTTCAATGTCCAGCGATTGCTGGCAAAACGTGCATTTGCCTCCAGGTTCAGAGAAAGTCCTTTTGCAAGGTTGTAACCGGTGCTTGCTTCTATATTAAGAATATTTTCCCTTATTACCGGGAGACTATCGTAAGGACCTGTAATCCTGTTTTTTGCGTGATGATAACCAAATTTCAGGTGATAATGCCACGACCCGGGTATGTTGTTAAGGGAATAGGCTTCCATCTCTGTGCCTGCCTTATAGTAATTCTGGTAATCCAAACCCGGTAACGATAGCATATCCACAACGGCAAACTTGTTGTTCAGATGTTCTCCCAGAACATTTATTCTGAATGTGTTTTTCTTTCCCCTGTGTTCCAGGGTGATCCTGCCGTCAGTGGTCATGCGTCTGTCCTGATGCAGCAGTGAGCGGTGACGGGCCTGAAGTCCAATGTACCAACGTGATCTGATAGGGGCTTGCAGCAGGATGTCCCCACGGGGTGTCCAGGGATATCCTATTGCAAGGTCTAAATATCCGTAGCGGGTACCAGGTTCCTCATATGATCTGACTACTGCCGGAGACAGCGGTATGAACTCGTAAAGGTTTAACAGGGGTTTGTCCAGTATGCTGTATTGAATAAGTGTCTGGGATATCTGCAGGGAATCAGGCACACTCGTATCAAGAGGCGGTTTGGTAACTTCTATGAGATCGGCATCGTATAAACGTTCCACCTGGATCACCGGATTGATCTGGGTCTGTGCTGCCAATGAAAGGTTGGCAAAGCAGTATCCTATGAATAACCATTTTTTCATTATTATTCTTCTTCTTCCTTACATCTTTTAATCCGGAGTGCGACAATTTGTGCAATATCGTCAGACCCGGAAGGAGTGTATCCTTTCTGGACACTTTCGTAGGTTGCCTTTGCCTGTGTCCATTCACCCTTTTCTGCAAAGATATCCCCAAGCAGGATGAATGCACGCGCGATCCAGTATTCCTGGGGTGATTCTGTATCTGCAAAATTGTATATCATTGTCTCTGCCTTATCGAAATCTCCTGAGTCAAAGGCATCCTTGCACAGCAGATAATAGGCTTCTGCTCCCGTAGCGGTATGGTTGTTTTTCGACAATTCTTCCAATAACGGCAGGGCTTGCGTCCTTTCACCCAATGCCAGGTGGCTTAACGCCCTGACGTATAGGGCATCTGCCTGGTCATTTTCTCCGAATGCCTTGTTTTCCGATACTTTGTGCGAATGAATAATGGCATTGCGGAATTGCTTGTTCCTGAAGAATGACCACATCAGGCCCCTGAGCGCTTCAAGCCGGTTGTTCTCAATTACGGCTATATCGTAGAGGCTCATGTAGGCATCCACTGCATTGGCATATTGTTCCAGGTCGTATTGAATTGCAGCATAATGCTTTGTGGCAAGTTCTGTATACGAACCGGAAGGATTTTTCATGACTACCAGGTATGCATCAGCTGCCAACTGCATCTTTTTCAGGTGGGTGTAACATTCTCCAAGATAAAAGTGGGCAGCGGGTATTTTTTCACTGGCCGGATAGTCCCTGATAAAGTTATTCAGGGCAGTTACGGCTGCTGCCGCTGCAGAGGGTCCGTTCAGGTATAATTGTTCGGCCGAAGCGAATATCATCATTTCCTTTTCATCCGGACTTTTTTTCGAATCGATTCCCAGACTTTCCAGGTAATCGAAAAAGCCTTTTGAATCATTACGTGACAGGTATACATTTTCGATCCCTGCCAATGCATTCACCGCATCAGGTGAATCGGGAAACCGGCGTATTACTTCCTTGTAGTGATCCAGGGCGGCATTGGGATCCTGCCGGTTGATACATATCAGTCCCAGTTCTACGAGCGCTTTTGCATGGAATGCGCTGTGTATGCCAAAGGAGAGAATGGTACGAAAACGTTCTTCTGCGTTATCATACTGGTTTGTCTGAACAAAGGTCCGACCCTGCTCAAAAAGAGCCGACGAATAGAACGAGGAAGAGGGATATTCCTGCATCAGCCGGTCAAGGGTTAAGATCTTCAGAGATTCCTGGTTTAATACGCCTTGGGCCATGGCGATCTGAAACAGAGCATAATCAGGTACTGCCGTTTTGTTATCCAAAGCATTCTGATACTCTTCGGTTGCCTGCCGGTGCTGGTATTGTGCAAAGGCACAGTCTCCCAGTCTCAGGTAGGTGTCTGCCACCAAAGCCCTGTCGCTTTGGCCCAGTTTTAAATACCTGCGGAACCATTCTGCCGCATTGGAATAGTCCTTCATCTTAAAATAAGCATATCCAATGTTATAATGACTGGTACGGTATTTTTCAGGATTTTGGAATGATCCGCTGCTTTGGATGAACTGTTTCCATATGTTGATGGCATTGTTGTTTTGATTGCTGCGATAGAGACATTCTGCCACCCAGTATGGTTCCTGTGCAAGGGAAAAATAATGTTCCGCATCTCTGAAAGACCCCGTTTTATAAAGCTGGATACCCCTTAAATAGGCAGCCCTTTTCAGATCCTCCCTGTTTTCGGGGGTTAAATTCCTGAGGGCCTGTAGCGCTTCTACAGCCGAGGCATAATCCTGGTTGAGAAAATAATTGGCAGCAATATATGTTTGTATCTCATCAAGCTTTTCAGATTCGGGATAATTTTTCCGGTAAAGTGACAATGCCTGAATATCCCTGTTTAAGTCAAAAGAGAGTTTGGCGTAATTGAAGAAAGCATCTTCCCTGATCGCCGGGTCATAATCCAGGGCACTGGCTCTTTTGAAGGATTCCATGGCGTCGACCTTGTTTCGCAATCTTATATAGGATTCTCCCAGATGATACAAGGCGCTCTGTCCCAGACTGTCAGGTCTTTCCCCAACAATGGAAAGTTGTTCAACGGCACGCTCATAATCACCCAGCTTGAAGTACAGGATTCCCGAAAAATACCTGTCCGTCAATGACATCTTGGTTACATTATTGAGGTAATCATCAAAAAAACTACGTGCTTCACCGGTTCTATCCAGGGCATAGTAAGCTTCTGATAACGTTTTGGCAATAGTGGTCCGCAGAGCAGGATCGGCATCCTGGTATAGCGGGACCCCCGTTTCTATGACCTGTTCGTACCTTTTCATATAAAGCAGTGCCTGTAGCAAATAAGCCGAAGAAAGACCGGCATACTGCGGCACATTCCTTAGGGGTTCCAACAGCGGTACGGCCTGCTCAAAACGACCTGCGGCATAATGAATATATCCCCGGTAATACCTGGAAGCCCATTTGTATGAAGATTCGCCCTGTGCATAATTTTCAGCTTCGGTAAAAAGATTTTCAGCCCTTGCCGGATCACCTGACTGAAAGTAAGCATATCCCTTTTTGAACGCATAAGCGGAACGGTCTTTTTTGGGAAGCTGGTTCACTTGAACCTTTTCATAGGCACTGACTGCCTCATTGAAACGGTTTTCAGAAGAAAGCAAATTGCCCCATTTGAAATATATCTGATGTCGTAAAGGAGCTGAAGGGTACTCTTGTTCCCAACGGTCAATGCTTTGACCCACGGAAGGGTCGTTAAGAGCTATTTGGCACAGCAATTTGTAGGAAGCAACAAGGGAAGGGTGGGCTTGCCGGTCAGAATCCTGGATTCTGTTGAAAAGATCATACGCGCTCCAGTACTGTTCCTGCTTGAATAATTCAACAGCCGTATTGAATAGGTCACCGTCGTAACGTTCCCTTTCCTGGCCATATAGTACGGCCGTACTCAGCAGCATTACGACAAGTATTGAAATGCGTATTGAACGTTTCATTTTGTTGGAATAAAATCTGAACAAATATAAGGTTTTTCAAAAATCATACCCAAATCACGGGCGCGGATGATGACTTAATATGGTCTGTTGCCAGAAAGCCGTGTCCAGGTGCGTATATATCTCTGTGGTCAGGATGCTGCTGTGACCCAATATTTCCTGGACAACACGCAGGTCTGCTCCGTTCTCTATCATATGTGTGGCAAATGAATGCCTGAAAGTATGAGGTGAAACGGTCTTTTTTATCCCTGCTTTTTGTGCCTGGGACCGGACTATCAGAAATACCATATTACGTGTTATGGGTCTTCCGTACCTGTTTAGAAATACGTAATCTTCATATGCAGGCATTATTTTCAAAGAATTTCTCCAATAATAATACAAGTCCAAAGCCTTGAGCGCATGAGATCCGATAGGTACCAGCCGTTGTTTGTTCCCTTTTCCAATCACCCGGATAAACCCCTGATCGGGGAACATCTGTGTGAATTTCATTTCCCTGAGTTCACTCACGCGCAGTCCGCAACCGTAAAGTACTTCCAGGATAGCCTTATTTCGGTGTCCTTCCGGAATGCTTAGATCTACCGAATCGAGCATGGCTTCTATTTCCTTCAGAGAGAGGACCACCGGAAGACGTCTGCCCATTTTTGGGGCTTCGATGGAAGAACAGGGATTTCCCGGAATACGTTTTTCCATGGTCAGAAAACGAAAAAAAGCATTTAGCCCCGAAAGGGTCCGTGCCTGTGTCCTGGGAGATGATCCTGAATCGGTCATGGCCTTCAGGAAAGATTCTATATGACGGGTAGATATGGCGGAGGGATCGGGTAACAGATTCCTATCTTTCGGGTCCTTTGGCATTAGGTGGTTCAGGAAAAATTTAATATCACGAAGATAGGCATCGCGTGTGTTGTCAGACAGAGATCGTTCCAGCCGCAAATAGATCAAAAAATCATTTATAGCCTCTGACCATTCTTTGCTGATGCCCGACAGCGGTTTCATGTTTTGTTCTCCGTTTTAAAGGTGTCGCACCAGGGTGCCAGCCCGCAGGATATACATTTGGGTTTTCTTGCCGTACATACATACCTTCCGTGCAGGATCAGCCAATGATGGGCCTTGATCCTGAGTTCGGGCGGAAAATGAATGTTCAGGTCTTTTTCCACTGCAAGGGGGGTTTTCCCTTTTGATAATCCCAACCGGCGCGAAATACGGAAAACATGCGTATCTACAGGCATGACCTCTTTATTATAGATCACAGATGCGATCACATTGGCCGTCTTTCTGCCCACTCCCGGTAATTGTTGCAATTCTTCAGGATCCTGCGGTACACGGCCCTGGAACTTTTCCATCAGGACGCGAGCCATTCCGGTAAGGTGCCTGGCTTTGTTATTGGGATAGGAGATTGACTTTATATAAGGGAGTACTTCTTCTGCCGTGGCAGCTGCCATGGATTGGGGTGTCGGAAAACGCTCCAGCAGGGCAGGGGTGGTCATGTTGACCCTTTTGTCCGTGCACTGAGCCGACAACATTACGGCAACAAGCAGCCCGTAAGGATCTGAATAGTGCAACTCTGTTTTAGGATCCGGCAAATGGGTTTTGAACCAATTGATGATCCCGTCGATATCTTTCTTGTTCTTCATGATTCCATAAAAACGGAAAAATCAATTTCTTGCCGGTTTTCCACTTCTGTACATTTACCGGCTTCACATTTGAATATCCGTCCCGGATATCGCTGCAGCAGGCTCAGGTTGTGCGTTACCACCATCATGGCAGGTTTTTGTTTATCGTGGATCTCCATGAACAACTGCATGATTTCTTGTTGGGTATCGCTGTCCAGATTCCCGGTAGGTTCATCGGCAAGTATGATCTGGGGGTCGTTCAATATGGCACGGGCTATGGCAACTCGTTGTTGCTCTCCGCCTGAGAGCTGATAAGGCAATTTATTTTTTTTGTAAAGCATACCTACACTGTCCAATGCCATGTCAATGCGCTGCCGGATTTCTTTCTTGTTCTTCCATCCCGTTGACCGGAGCACAAATTCAAGGTTGTCATAGGCTGAGCGGTCCTGCAGTAATTGAAAATCCTGGAAAACAACACCTATCTTCCTTCTCAGGTAAGGTATTTGTCTTTTTTTTAGTTTGATAAGATCAAATCCGGCCACCTTGGCATCTCCCTTTTTTACCGGGAATTCCCCTATAAGTGTTTTGACAAGAGATGTTTTTCCCGTACCCACACGGCCCACAATATAAGCGAAATCTCCTTTATCAAGTGACAGATCGACTCCTTCAAGGATCAGGTTGGAGTCCTTGACAATATCGACTCCGGACAGTGCTATTAATGACATATTTTCAATTTTCAACAAAGATAATAAATCACAATACTAGAAAAAAGATGCTTTTTTTTTGGATTATTGAAAAAAGACTTTACCTTTGCAGTGTACTAATATACTAATACACTATTATAATGATACAAATCAGGAATTTATCTTTTAGCTATTCGAGGAACAATGTCTTTAACGGCTTGTCTTTGTCTCTTGAGCAAGGTAACGTGTATGGGCTCCTGGGACAAAATGGAGTGGGAAAGACTACTTTACTCAAGCTTATGGCCGGGTTGCTTGCAAGTAAAGCGGAGGCCTGCCAGGTAAACGGTTTTCACCCCTATAAACGTCAACCGGATTTTCTTCAGGATGTTTTTTATCTGCCTGAAGAACCGGCCTGTCCACTGGAAACGGTAGCCCATTATGCAGAGAACAACGGATTTTTCTACCCGGGTTTTAACAAAGAAATGTTCTATTCATTGCTGGATCGTTTTGAATTACGTCCGGATAAACGTTTTAAGAACCTATCGGTCGGGCAACAGAAAAAGGCACACATATCTTATGCCTTGTCTTTAAATACAAAAGTTTTACTTCTGGACGAACCGAGCAACGGATTGGACATCCCTTCCAAATCGATCTTTCGCAGTATTGTTGCCGGTCACATCAGTGATGAACGACTGATAGTGATATCTACACACCAGGTCCGTGATCTGGAAAACCTGATCGATCCCATCATAATCCTGGATAATAAGGGAATTCTCCTGCATGCTTCAATAGAGGAGATTGCTGCCAGGATCTGTTTCCAGACATCTTCCGATAACCAGGAAGATGCCCTTTATTCGGAAGAAACCCCAATGGGTTATTCACTGGTGAAGGACAATACAGAGGGTGTTGATACAAAAGTTAACCTGGAGACTTTGTTCAATGCCGTACTGATACATAAAGAATGGTTCCAGGATCATTTTAAAAGAGTATAATCATGAGCAATGTATTCAATATAAAACGATTTTGCGCACTGGTACGCAAAGAGTGCAGGGAACTGCCGGGAAAATACGGATTGTCAATATTAAGCATAGTGGGAGGATATATGATATTCCTTATATTATTCATGCTGACCGGACTGACATTCTCTCCTTTAACCAGAATGACAACAATCATGGCATTAACTGCCATAGCCTTGATATTTGCTCCTTCCAAATTGCACGGAACGGTCAATCACAACAAAAAAGGATTGAGTTATGTACTACTGCCTGTGTCGTCTTTGGAAAAGACCCTGAGCATGTTCGTTCTCAACTCCATTTGCACGACATTTCTTATTCTGGTCGGACTGTTTGTAGCAGATGTGTTGCTGTACCTGATCATACCCTCACACATGAGCGGATTCCTGATAGACGGGGCCACAACAACCCTGCTGGGTGAAAAATTGATTAACCTGTTCCTGCTGCAGTCATTATTCATATTTGGCAATGTGTTGTTCAAAAGACATAAAGTAGCCCTGACATCTATCTCTCTTATAGGCATTTTCTTTCTGCTGATACTGTTTGTGTTTATTGTTGTCCGGATTATAGGATATGAAACCGTAGAACGCTTTTTCGATACCATTGTATCACAGATTCCGGAAGGGATGGACAATAGGAATGTATTCAATTATAATGCTTTTAACAGTGCGTACAGGCAATTGCCCGTTGTCAGAAATATATTATTGATAAGCTATTCAATATACGGGATTATTCTTACTGCCTGCTGGATTGGCACGTATCGCCTGATTAAAACCGCTAAATATTGATCGTTATGGAATTCAAGGATCATAAGGCCATATATCTTCAGATAGCCGACTCGTTATGTGAACGCATACTGAACGGCAAATGGGACGCTGAAGACCGGATCCCTTCCGTAAGGGAACTGGGTGCCACACTGGGTGTAAATCCCAATACCGTAGCAAGAACCTATGACTACCTGCAACAACGGGAGATTATATACAACAAAAGAGGTATAGGATATTTTGTTACTCCCAGTGCCAAGCATGAGATACTGAAAACGCTCAAGGATAACTTTTTGCAGGAAGAGTTACCTGTATTTTTCAAACGGCTGAAACTGTTGTCCATACCATTTAATGAGATCGAAGAATATTATAAAAAAGTAATGAAATGAAACGGTTTTTATCTTTTACACTGTTTCTCATAACGGGGACTGTACAGCTTACGGCCCTATCAAATACTTCTGTGATCAGAGGCACTGTAATAGATAAGGAAACGCGCCATCCGCTGGCCTTTGCCACACTTGCAGTCAGGGATACCAACCACGTTGTCGTAGCGGCAGCAACGGCTGACGAGAACGGTTCTTTCTGGGTAGACAGAATACCCTACGGCTCATATCGTTTGGTAGCGACTTTTATCGGATACAAAGAGAATGCAAGGGATGTTGAATTGAAGGAAACACAGGTGGATATCGGGGTTATAGAGATGGAAGAAGACGTACATACACTTGAAACGGCCGTTATCACCGCCAGGGTACCTGTCATTGAACAGAAGATCGATAAAATTGTCATGAATGTGGCCGAAGCGGTGTCAACGGAAGGGAGCAATGCCCTTGAAGTGTTGCGCAAAGCTCCCGGAGTGACCATAGACATGGACGGGAATGTGAAGCTTAACGGACAGGCGGTGAGCATATGGATAGACGGTCGGCCGTCCTACCTGAGCGGTCTGGAACTCGAAGCGCTCCTTCGTTCCACGGACGGTACCACCATTGATAAAATTGAGCTGATGGCGCACCCTTCAGCCCGTTATGATGCTGAAGGCAGCGGAGGGATCATAAATATCCGGATGAAAAAAAACCTGCTTAAGGGATTTAGTGGTACAGTCAACACCTATTACGGTGGAATGAAACACAAAAAATACGAACAGGAAGCCGGAGGGGGTGTGAACCTGAACCTGCGTACGGAAAAGACCAATACTATGCTCAATTACAGCGGCCGGTACGACAATACCGGGGCTGTACTGGATTCTTGGACAAGTTTTAAAAACGGGATCGACTTTAAACAAATCTCCCATTCGGATTTTATGTTCGGTTCGCAAAGCCATACCGTAAAATTGGCTAATGACTTTTTCCTGAATAAAAAGAATACGGTCGGGTTTATTGTCACTACGATGTTCCGTGATCAGTCACAGGATAATTACGGTGATCAGAATATAACGGATACATACCTGAACAAGCAACTTATCAGTAGCAGGAAAAGTATTATTGAGACCGGAAGCGATTATGACAATATAACAACCAATCTCAATTATACTGGCATTTTCAATGAGGAAAAGGCACAGGAACTGACTTTTAATGCTGATTATGCTTATTATGATATCATGTCTAGGAATTTTCAGGACAATAGCATCGTGTCAGGGATCGGTTTGGACGAAATGTTCCGTCAAAACAGCCGGCAATATATCAATCTTGTGTCCGGACGGTTGGATTACCAACAATCATTCTGGAAAACGGGTCTGTTGGAAACCGGACTGAAATGGGCCATGACCCGGACTGACAACAATCTGAAACGGGAAGATTTTCTGGACAATATGTGGAAACCGAATACCCGGATGTTCAATGAATTCATTTATACAGAACATATTGCAGCAGTCTATGCATCGGCGGGCAGGATGCTGGGGACCAAATGGATGCTCAAACTGGGTTTACGGGGAGAATTTACTTATGCTTTGGGAGACTGGATTACAGTACAAAAGGAGACAACGAAAAAATATTTTAATTTGTTTCCTACCGTTTTTGCCGGGTATAACCCTTCGCCCAATTGGCGTTTAGCCTTGTCCTATACCAGCCGTATCGGAAGGCCTTCTTTCAGCCAACTGACCCCTTTCCGCTATTACATAGATGCTAATACGTACGTTGAAGGAAATCCTGACCTGGGCCCGCAGTTATCCAACCAGGTGGCCCTGAGTGTCACCTTCAAATCTCATTATAGTTTGTCAATGGTCTATATCAATACAAGAAATTTGATCATTCAGAATCCTTATTACGATCAGACTCAGAATCAGATAGGGACCAAAATGTTTGTTTGGGGAAATTTCGGGAACCAAAATATGGCCGGTGGTTCTTTATCCATAAGTGAATTGCCTGTGGCCGAATGGTTGTACCTTACCCTCAGCGGAGTATGCCTCTATATGGGCAACACGGCAAATACAGATCAGGCGGGGACCGGACAATACATCAACGACGGACTGTTGACCAACGCATATGGACAGCTGACCTTCCTTTTGCCCCGGAACTGGAAAATTGAACTTTCGGGAATGTACCAGGGTAAGATCCCTTACGGTTATTTTATTGTTGAGCCCATCTATATGATGAACGGAGGTATAAAGAAGAACTTTATGGATAACAGGGCAACATTGAGTCTCAATATAAATGATATTTTTGGTACCAATAATAGCAACCTGGAATACAAATCGGACGATAACGTTCAATATGCCTTAGACCAAAAGATCAACCAGCAAAAGATCCGGTTGAGTTTCAGTATCCGTTTCGGACAGAGGCAGGCGACGCGTGCAAGGAAAGTGGGGGATATGGAAGAAGCATCCCGTGTAGATACTTCCTCAGGCATATCTACCGGTACATCAGGAGGTATACGGTAAAGACGTCATAGAAATATGGAAAAGAAATATAATTTGGGAATAGCCTTTGGCGGTGGCGGTGCCAGAGGCTATTATCATGCAGGGGTTTTAAAACGCCTGCTGGAACTTGGATATAAGCCGGACATCGTTTCCGGTACGAGTGCAGGGGCCATTGTTGCAGCCATGTATGCCCAGGGGCTTACAGTCGATCGGATGATTGAAGCTTTCCGTCACCTGCTTCTTAAAGATTTTCTGAGATCCCGGATCCGTAGGGAATACCTGGTAGATTCAAAACCTCTCAGAAAGATCCTCGAAAATGCTTTCAAAGCCAGGACCTTTGAAGAACTCGACATCCCGTTGAAAATCGTAGCTACTTGCCTGGAAACAGCTAAAGAGGTCGTTTTTGAAAGCGGTCCGCTCATAGATGCCGTTATGGCCTCCTGCAGCATTCCCGTTATTTTTCCCCCTGTAGTGATTCAGGGCAAACATTATGTGGATGGCGGAGTCGTAAGGAATGTCCCCGTTTCGGTAATAAGGGAAAAATGTAAGAAGGTGATGGCGGTGAACCTCTTCCCGGTACCTGCTAAAGATATGGAATATACAGGCTCCATGAGATATATCACTGAACGTTGTGTAACTCTAATGTTCCATGCGAGTGCTTCATACGATACAAACCTTGCCGACCTGGTTATCGAAGATGTGGAAATGGCGGGTTTTAATGTCTACGACCTGAAACACCGCGAAGAGATGTTTAGAATAGGATACCATGCGAGGGCACTTAAATTACTCCATAAAATGGAATAGCCGGCAGTTACAGGAACGGAGGAATTTGCGCGACGGACCCTCCTGTTTGCTGGTAGACCGGTTACAGGAATGTTCCTGCCTGGGGACTCATTCCTGTGACTACCTGTCAAAACGGCTTTTCTATAATTCCCATATAAAAATAATCTTCCTAAATTTGAATTATGAAAAGAAGTATTGACTTTGCACTTTTACTGTTTCGCGTGCTTATAGCTTCGCTGATGCTTTATCACGGTTTGACAAAACTACTCCATTACGAAAACCTTAAAACTGCATTTCCCGATCCTTTGGGAATAGGCGGTAACATTTCCCTGATCCTGATCCTGTTTGCGGAAATAGGATGCAGCATTTTGATAATTGCCGGGCTGCTGACCCGTCTTGCCACCATACCCATAATCTTTGCCATGGCTGTTGCCGCCTTTATAATACATGCAGGGGACCCTTTTGCTGTAAGGGAACCGGCCCTGTTGAATATGGGGCTCTTTACCGTTTTATTGATTTCGGGAGCCGGGAGTTTTTCAATTGATTATTACCTGTTCGGGAAAAAGAAATTGTTTTCCCGTAAATGACCTTGCTGTCGTTTGGAGCATAAAAGTCAGGTAAATTGGCCATGATACGGTAATGATGCTTTTCATAGAATTTCCTGGTAGGAAGGTATTCCTTTCTTCCCGACGTCTCTATCCATATCTGTGAGCCCTTTTTTGCAATAACCTGATCTTCAATGATCTTCATCATTTGAGAACCCAGTCCCAAACCCTGGAGATCTTTCCTTACTACCATCCAGTAAATATCCCATCCTGAACGGGTGCATGGAGTAGGGCCAAAGATGGCATATCCGGCGCATTGGTCATCTTTTTCGGCTATGAGGCAATGATACCCCGATTCTTCTCCCCGTTCCAGGGCAGATTCCAAGACTTCAAGAGCCACCGTGATCTCGAAATCGTAGAACAGATCGGTGGATACCATTAGTCTCTCAAGGTCTTCCAGATCAGCCGTACGTAATATATTGCGAAAGGATATGGACATATATTCATTTATTCATTAATGATTAAGACATGCAATGATCTGACCTATGATTTCTTGAATTGATAATCCGGCCTGACGCCCGGCCGCCACAAATCCGCTGTCAGGAGCAATGCACGGATTAGCATTGATTTCCAGGACCATTGGTAAATTGTCATGACTTACCCTGACGTCTACCCTGAAATAACCGGACAAACCGAAAATATTTCCGCATGCAATGGCCGTATCCTTTAATTTGTGTTCAAGTTCAGGAGTCTGTTTCAATGTCCCGAATTGTCTGAAAGTATGTTTGTATTCAAAAGAATCTTCGTCCCATTTTGACCTGTATCCCAGGATCTTTGCCTTTTCTGGGGGATAGTCACTGAAGATCATTTCCGGTATCGGATATATGTCATAACGGCCGGGATATCCCGTAACACTGATATTGAATTCCCTCCCTTCAATATATTCTTCCACAAAATATGCTCCCGGATCGAACGATTTGAGCCAGGTGGTAATTCCGGGGACAGAAGGATCGAATACATGATGTTCATCAAGACCTGCCGAACCCTCCTCGGCAATCGGTTTGACTATATATTTGTTACAACGATCAAGGAGTTCAGATTCAAGGGGTGAGAACCATTCTGGAGTAGGTATGCCGTAATTACGCATAATCTTTTTTGCCAGGGTTTTACGGGTAGTAAGATAAAGGCTTTCTTCTCCCGCTCCGGTGTAAGGGATCTTCCATGCACTAAGAATAGATGGCACTATGTGCAATAAAGCGGTCTTTTCCAGGACTGATTCGACCAGGTTGAAGATGAAAGATGGTCGTTTAACCGTCAATGGGAACAGATCGCCGTACAGATCCGTTCCCACATCGCATACTTGAGATTCGTATCCAAGTTCCCCGAGTGCATCTCCGACCAGTTTCACCTGGTCCATCACATCCTGTTCATCCGGGGTAGGATTGTCGGAAAGCCGGTTATGTAGGATAATAACTGTATTGCTCATTTTTCATCATGACCGAATGGGCTTCGCTACCTAAGAAGATCCGTTTCAGAGCGGCCTGCATGATGGCATCAATCAACTGTGTAAAATTCATGCCATTCATACGGGCCAGGATAGGCAGGTCCGAATTCTTGAAGTTCAGCCCGGCCAGGGGATTGATCTCCATAAATTCTGGCTGTCCCAGTTTGTTAAGTTTCATATCTATCCGTCCACTGTCCCTCGAGCCGGTGGCTTCCCATACCTGAAGTGCCAGACGTCCGCATTTTTCGGCCATTTCTCCCTCCACTTTATGATAAACCACAACCTCTTTGTAATTCTGTTTGTTCTCGTAAGAGTAGATTTCCATAACCTCCTTGTTAAAGGTTACCTCCATAACGCCTATTACACGTGCATCCGGTCCGTTTCCGCATACACCCACGGTAAATTCCCTTCCGGGCAGGTAAGTCTCTACAAGAACAGGTTGTTCATAACGCCGGAGAAGATGACGGCATACCGTATTGAATTCTTCTTCGGTCCATACCAGCGAATGTTCCCCGATCCCCTTACCGGAACCTTCCATCACCGGTTTAAGGAAAAGCGGAAATTCCGGTTTTGAATTTTCCAGATCATCCACGTTGCGGACCAGGCAAAAATCAGGAGTAGGTATTCCCGCATCCCTGACGACTCTTTTGCATAATGCCTTGTTCAACGTTAGGGCCATGGTTGCGGCACTTGAAAAAACATAGGGTATCTGCCAGTCATCCAGGATGGCCGGAACAAGCGATTCCCTGCCGTCTCCGAAGATACCTTCACAGATATTAAAAACCAGATCCCATCTGTTCCCGTTTAAAAGACGCATCATCAGCGATTTTGCATTTCCGATGCGTTCGGTTTTATAACCTAATGAATGAAGAGCAATTTCAATGCCCTCGATTGTCTCTGTTGTGTCAAGTTCTGCCGTGTCTTCTTCTGAGTATCCCAAAGACAGATATTCAGAACACAAATCATAGGTAAGACCTATTTTCATTTCATCAGTTCCCGGGCTCAACGGGACTGCCATAAATTTTATAAATTTGATTTTTTAAAATAATATGCGATATTACTACTTTTATTAATTCGTTGCTCCTCTTATAGATAAATTATTTAAATAAATTATTTTTTTAAGTGCAAATCAAGTGTGAAATATCAAAAATTGTTCCTCACTCAGGAGCAATTCACGGTATCGGTTTTATCGGTACCGTGGTCTATTTCACCATTCAGGCAACAGGTTTTCGGGCAGGGGTGTTGGGTGTGTCGGAAGGCCTGCTGTAATGGTTTATGAAATATTCAAATATATTGGTATCTGATCCGGAAATTCATCCAATGGATCCCTTTCTGCCGGCAGAGGCACGCTTTCTTCTTTTAGGAAGTTTTCCGCCTCCGCAGGCACGTTGGTCCATGGATTTTTTTTACCCCAATTTCCGAAACGACATGTGGAGGATAATGGGTCTGATATTTTACAACGATCCGGAAATATTCGTTCAGGGTAATACCTTTTGCAAAGAACGGATACAATCTTTTTGTATTGAGAAGGGATTGGCTCTCTACGATACGGCAGTAAAGGTCATTCGTGGTGCGGGCAATGCTTCGGATAAATATCTTGAAGTCATAGAGCCTGTTGATCTTGCATGGCTTCTGGACAGGTTGCCTTTATGCAAGAGTGTGGCAGTTACGGGACAAAAGGCGGCTGATATATTGCTCCAGGTAATAGCCGGGGACGGTTTTGGCCAGCAGTTGATGCTTCCCCTTGCAGGAGAGTATGTGCTTTTCCATTACAAGGGAAAAACATTAAGGTTTTACAGGATGATCTCCTCATCAAGAGCGTATCCCATGTCCCTGGATAGAAAAGCCTCTTATTACAGGAAAATGTTTACAGAATTGTTATGAAACGTATACAGATCATAACGGGGGATATTACCCGTATTCAGGCAGATGCCATTGTCAATGCTGCCAATTCCACATTACTTGGCGGGGGTGGGGTTGACGGGGCGATTCACCGTGCTGCCGGTAAGGAATTGCTTGAAGAATGCAGAACGTTGAACGGTTGCAGGACCGGAGAAGCTAAAATAACCAAAGGATACAGACTTCCTGCCCGGTATGTCATCCATACGGTAGGACCTGTCTGGAGGGGAGGAAAATATAATGAAAGGGAATTACTGGCTTCCTGTTATTTTAACAGTTTGACGCTTGCCGTAAAACACGGTCTGAAGACCATAGCATTTCCCTGCATAAGTACGGGGGTATATGGATTTCCTTCAGATCTGGCAGCAATAACTGCCTTAGAAACCATAGCCAAGTTCCTGTCCGGGGATGAAAGTATTGAAAAGGTAATTCTGGTAGCTTTTAGCAGTGAGGACCGTTTGATCCTGGATCATTCCCATTCAATAGTGGCGGGCGGCTTGGAAGATATATCGTAAACTACCCGGTTGACACCGTTGACTTTATTTATTATCTCGTTGGATACCTTACGCAGAAAATCATAGGGCAGGTCAACCCAGTCAGCAGTCATACCGTCTGTGGAGTCCACGGCACGCAATGCCACCGTATATTCGTACGTACGCTCATCTCCCATTACGCCTACGCTTTTTACAGGCAAAAGAACGGCTCCTGCCTGCCAAACTGAATCATACAGTCCTTCCTTTTTCAATGAATCTATGAAAATATCGTCTGCCTGCCTGAGGATCTCCAGTTTTTCCGGGGTAATCTCTCCCAATAACCTGATGGCAAGCCCCGGACCGGGAAACGGATGGCGGTTGATGAATTCTTTTTTTATTCCCAGGGAAAGTCCGATGCGGCGCACTTCATCCTTGAAGAGCATGCGTAAAGGTTCCACGATCTTAAACCGTACATGCTCCGGAAGCCCACCCACATTATGGTGTGATTTGATTACGGAAGAATGCCCGTGAACGGAAACAGACTCAATGACATCTGGATATATGGTACCTTGTGCCAGCCAGGTCGCATTATTGATCCGGGAAGCTTCTCTGTCAAACACCTCTATGAATAGGCGACCTATAGTCTTTCGCTTTGTTTCGGGATCTGTTATGCCACGCAGCGCGGACAGAAAAATACCGGAAGCATCTACACCACTGAAATTTAAACCTAATTCTTCGTAAGATCTCATGACAGATGCGAATTCATTCAATCGCAACAGTCCCGTATCTACAAAGATACAGTGCAATTGTTTTCCTATGGCCTTGTGCAGTAAAACAGCAGCTACGGTACTATCCACACCTCCCGATAAAGCAAGTATCACATGTTCCTTCCCAATTTTTTCCTGCAATTCGGCAATCGTCGTTTCAATAAAACTGGAGGGTGTCCAGTCTCCTTTACATCCGCATATGTTCCTGGCAAAGTTTTCAAAGATTTGTGTGCCGTGTGCCGAATGATAAATTTCCGGATGAAATTGCACGGCATATGTGTCTTCTCCTTCAAAACGGAACGCGGCATATTCCACGTCGGGAGTAGATGCCAGCTTGACGGCTCCTGACGGAAGCACATGGATGCTGTCTTTGTGGGACATCCATACGGTAGTGGGGGAGGGAATGTTTTTGAAAAGCGGCGATCCGGGTTCTGTGATTTCGAGCATAGCCCGTCCGTATTCACGTGAGAGGGATGAGTGTACAGCTCCTCCGTAGTGAAAGGCAAGGTATTGTGCGCCAAAGCAGACACCCAGCAGCGGGATGTGTCCTTTAATGCCGGAAAGGTCAACTTTAGGTGTCTCCTTATCCGTCACAGAATAGGGACTTCCTGAAAGGATTACTCCTTTGACCGATTTATCGGGTTTGGGAAAATGATGGTAAGGAAAAATTTCGCAATAGACGTTTAACTCTCGCAATCGCCTGCCTATCAATTGTGTAAGTTGAGAGCCGAAATCAAGAATCAGGATTTTTTCGTTCATGTGAAAACCAGTTCGTATAAAGGTGCAAAAGTAAAACAAAACAACGATTATCTAAAATATTTGTTTATCTTTGTCGGCTCATTTTCCGGCCGGATGGAACGCAAGATAAATACAAGACTGACCGTAGCGGGAAAGAAGCTTACAAAAGGAACATACGACTATAATTTCCATTTGGACAAGCAATTCTTTACCTTATTTGAAAATACGGAAATCCTGGATGCTGATCTTCGAGCCGACATTCATATTGACAGGGATCAGGAACAGGAGTGGGATATTTCGGTAAAGATCTCAGGCTCTGTAGTACTTTTGTGTGACCGCTGCCTGGATAGACTTACAGTCCCCCTCTTATACGAGGGCGTATTAGATGAAGAAGAGAGAGCGGAATGCCTGAATGAATTTACCGGGCAGCTTGATTTTACGCAATACATATACGATAACATATGTCTTGCCTTACCCATACAACGGATCCACAGATCTGAAAAAGAGTGTGATCCGGAAATGCTCCGCATATGGAAAGAAAGATCCGTTCAGCATGAAGGGACAGATACCGGAGCATTCGGGAAATTGATGGACTTGAAGAAACAATAATATAAAATACAAAGGAGATTGAGATATGGCACATCCTAAACGCAAGGTTTCGAAACAGAGAAGAGACAAACGCAGAACGCACTATAAACTGAAAACACCCACTTTGGCTGCTTGTTCCAATTGCGGATCAGCCGTTTTATATCACAGGGTATGTCCTGAATGCGGTTATTATCGCGGAAGGCAGATCCTGGAAAAGAAAATTGTCTGATACGTTTCAGACGGTTTGGCCCTATAGTTCAAGGGATAGAACGGAAGTTTCCTAAACTTCAGATACAGGTTCGAGTCCTGTTGGGGCTACAACATAATGATTAACAAATACTTCCTATGAAATCTATTAAAGGGACAAGAACGGAAAAAAACCTCCTGGACGCTTTTGCAGGAGAATCACAAGCACGCAACCGCTATACTTTTTTTGCCTCTGTAGCAAAAAAGGAAGGTTTTGAACAAATTGCCGGCGTATTTGAGGAGACTGCCAACCAGGAGAAGGAACATGCCAAACGTTTTTTTAAATTCCTTGAAGGCGGGATGGTCGAGATCACTTCGAAATACCCTGCAGGTATAATCGGGACGACAGCCGAAAACCTTAAAGCTGCCGCAGAAGGCGAATACGAAGAACACGCCGTGTTGTATCCTGAATTTGCCAAAATTGCAACTGAAGAAGGATTTCCCAAAATAGCTGCTACTTTCCTAGCCGTGGCCCAGGCAGAAATGGAACATGAAGCACGTTACCGTAAATTGTTGAAAAGGGTAGAAGACGGGAAATTCTTCGATAGGAAAGAGGATATCCTTTGGCAATGCCGCAACTGTGGATATGTTACTAAAGGAAAAACGGCACCTGAGACCTGTCCTGCCTGTGTTCATCCAAGGGCTTACTTTGAGGAGAAAAAGAATAACTATTGATCGTGCCTATGGCAAGGCGCCCACAGATCGGGATATTTGGCCGGCGTAATACCGGTAAAAGTTCCCTGATCAATGTGCTCTCCGGTCAGGATGTTTCCATAGTATCCGATGTCCCCGGGACAACTACCGATCCCGTACGCAAAATCATGGAAATACACGGGATTGGACCGGTGGTGTTGATAGATACGGCGGGTATGGATGATGAAGGGATGCTGGGTGAAAAGCGTGTTTTGCGCAGCAAGGAGATCATCTGGCAAGTCAATCTGGCCATTTTGATCTTTACGGAAAATTTTCTGGGAGCATACGAAAAAAATCTGATAAAGGACTTCCGGCTTCAGGAAGTCCCCTTTTTTTTATTGCACAATATGTCCGACAAGGTTCCCCTAGATCCCGGAATTGAAGGAGAGATTATCCGTGACCTTAAGGCAGAAGTGATGGATTTCAGTTGCAAGGAGCCGGATAATATGGAACAGCTTATTTCCATGATCTCAAAAAACCTTGGACCGTCACCTTTCAAAACGATTCCCATGCTGGACGGACTTGTGGGCGAGAACGACAAGGTTATACTGGTCTGTCCCATAGATACCCAGGCTCCTGAGGGACGTCTTATCCTGCCTCAGGTACAGGTCATCAGGGAAGTGTTGGACAGGCGTGCAATAGCCGTAGTCCTTCAGGAAACACAACTGCCGTCGTATTTTCGTAATACCGGAAAGGAACAAGATCGGCAACCTGTCTTGGTGGTGACGGACAGCCAGCTGTTTGGCAGGGTTGAGCAAATGATTCCGCCTGATCAGCCATTGACCGGGTTCAGCATTTTACTTGCCCGCTCCAAAGGCGATTTCAATGCATACATGGAAGGAACGCAGGCCATAGACGGGCTCAGGGACGGAGACCGTGTACTGTTTATAGAATCATGTTCGCATCACAGTACGTGTGAAGATATAGGAAGGGTAAAGTTGCCCGGAATGCTACAAAAATATACCGGGAAGAAACTTGTCTGTGAAATGATCTCAGGACTCGACCGGCCAAAAAGACCCTTGAAGGATTATGCCCTGATCATTCAATGTGGGGGCTGTATGATTACGCAAAGGCAGGTAATGTCCAGGATCCGGGAAACACAAAAAGCAGGCGTTCCGGTAAGCAACTACGGCCTGGCCATAGCCTTTACGCAGGGAGTCTTTCACAGGGCAATAGAGCCTTTCAAAAAAATGACCGATCAAAACAAAAGCATATGAAACATTTATCTGTTTTTATTCTGGTGGTATGTTCCGTAGTGACAGCCATGGCACAAAAGGGGGACGTGCAAAACATCCGTCCTGATGCGGTGTTTATGGGTAATTCCATTACCCAGAACTGGAGGCATTTCCATCCGGGATTTTTTACCGAAAATAATTATGTGAACAAGGGTATTGGAGGTGAAGTCACTTCGCAGATGCTGGTCCGTTTCAGGCGGGATGTTATCAGACTTAACCCAAAAGTTGTGGTTATTCTGGCTGGTACGAACGATATAGCCCAAAACCAGGGATACGTTACACACGCTCAGATCATGGACAATATTGCCTCCATGGCCGATCTGGCGAAATGTCACCACATCCGGGTCGTTCTCTGTTCCGTACTTCCTGCCGGTGCTTACCGGTGGCGGCCCGAGGAATTCAACCGAATGGTAGCTCCCGGTCAGGCCATTGAAAGGCTCAATGACATGATTCGGGAATATGCCTTTGAAAATGATTGTGAATATGTGGATTTCTGGACTCCCATGTCAGATGGGAACAAAGGCATGAAGCAGGAGCTTTCGCCCGACGGGGTACATCCTTATGCGGATGCTTATTTCATGATGGAAGAATTGATTACTCCCGTTATTCGCAGACTTTGCACACCGTAGACTGCCCTTAATATGTGACGCTTTTTCCCCGGACCCGGCAGCCTTTCAGTTAAAAAACCGGCATCTTTCAGATTGTTTTTTACAGATCTCCTGCAGCAATAAGTAGTAAAAACGGCGTTTCGCACCAGTGTCGGCGTAATCTTTCCCAAGATATCCGCACTCCATAATTCAGGTTGTACAGCAGGGGAGAAAGGGTCATAATAGATCAGATGGATCTCCTTTTCGGGGACGTAATTTACAAAATTTTCCTTTCGCTTTAGCATGGTAAATCCCGGAGCCGGGCAAAAGGGTTCATTCCACGGACCCCGGTGCATCTTCCGGAAAAAATCCTCTTCCTTATCCGAAGCAGTATAGTGTAATGGTTCCAGGATTTTTTCTTCAGGAGGAAACAATTCAACCCCTTCGTAAAAGATACCGTCCGCTGCAGGAAAAGTGCCGCGAATCATCTGGCGGTATGTCAGCAGCGCATTGAGCCCGGTTCCCAGTCCCATTTCCAGTATATGTATCCTGGAAGGAAGCGTTCCTTCAAGGATGTTTAGATGTATAAAGTACCCCAATCCGTTATCTACATAAATATACTGTGACTCCAGCACAGCTCCCGATATGGAATGGTATGTTTCTCCCCACGGCCCTTTGAGTGTGGAGAAACCGTCCTCTGTCATGACCACCTGTGCAGAAAGATCATCAAAAAAGCCGTCCTTAGGGGGACAGCTTTTTGTTTTTCGTTGCATCTGCTTATTTTTTGCGTTCGCCATAACGGCTTCTGAATTTGTCCACACGGCCTGCCGTGTCTACCAGTTTCATCTTTCCTGTATAGAAGGGATGTGAGGTGTTCGATATCTCAAGTTTGTACAAAGGGTACTCAACACCGTCCAGCGTAATGGTTTCTTTGGTGTTTACACAGGAACGGGTAATGAATACATGGTCGTTGGACATATCTTTGAAAGCGACCAGTCTGTAAGTGTCGGGGTGAATTCCTTGTTTCATTATATGTATTTTTATATTTTTCTTTACAAATGGGCAGCAAAGGTACACAATTTTTCGGCTCGGACAAATAAAATCACAGCAATGCCAGGATTTCCGAGGCTAAAGAATCTGCCTGCTCCCTTGACGGGGCTTCCGAATAGATACGCAGTATGGGTTCAGTATTTGATTTACGCAGGGATACCCATTTTTTGTCGTTTTCAAAATCCAATCGCAAGCCGTCAATATCGTTGACTGCTGCTCCGGGATATGCTTTTCTGATACGGGAGGTCAGTACTTCCATATTGACTTCTTCTTTCAGTTCAAAGCGTTTTTTATTCATATGGTAAACGGGATAAGTGCTCCTGAGCTGTGTCATGGACAGGCCCCTTTCAGCCAGCAGTGAGAGAAACAAAGCGGTTCCGATTAAAGCATCCCTTCCGTAGTGGAGTGAAGGCAGGATGACACCGCCGTTCCCTTCACCGCCAATGATGCTGCCGGTACGTTTCATCTCTTCCACTACATGGACTTCCCCGACGGCGGCAGCCGAGTACGTTCCTTTGTGTTTGACCGTAATATCTTTCAGGGCACGGGTGGAAGAAAGGTTCGAGACTGTATGTAACCGGTCTCCCGGATTTGCGGCTTTATGTTTACCCAGGACATAATCGGCACAGGCAACCAGTGTGTACTCTTCACCAAACATACTTCCGTCCTCACATACCAGTGCCAGCCGGTCCACATCGGGATCTACCGAAATGCCCATTGTCGCATTCCGTGCGATGACTTCTGCAGACAGATCTGTCAGATTATGGGGCAGCGGTTCCGGATTGTGTGCAAAATCACCGGTCGGTTCACAATGGATCTGATAGCAGGTTACCCCAAGCGATTCGAGGAGTTTTGGCATGATCAGACCTCCAACGGAGTTGATCCCGTCAAGCACGACACGGAATCCTGCGCGGTAAATGGCTTCCACATTGACAAGCGGATGGTTAAGCACGGCTTCTACGTGTCTGGCGGAGTAGTCGTCACAGGTGTATTTCCCCAGGGAATCCACATCTGCAAATTCAAAAACATGCTCCCGGACAAGGGCCAGAAGGCGCTCTCCCTCCGTTGCATTCAGAAATTCACCTTTGGAGTTGAGAAGTTTGAGTGCGTTCCACTCCCTTGGATTGTGACTTGCACTCAGGACGATCCCGCCGGAAGATCCAGAGAAGACCACTGCCATCTCTGTGGTGGGGGTGCTGGCAAGACCTATGTCAATAACATCCATCCCGCTGGCACGCAACGTTCCACAGACGATCTGCCGGACCATATCTCCCGATATACGTGCATCACGACCAACCACGATCGAGTGACGTTTCCTGCCGTATGATTCCCTTATTATGCGGGCATAAGCTGAGGTGAACGACACAATATCCAGAGGAGAAAGGGATACTCCCGGCAATCCACCGATAGTACCCCTTATTCCTGAGATGGACTTAATCAGGCTCATTGGCTTAGCTGGGCATTGCCAGGAAGCACGAAGCAAAGGCCAGGATGGCGTATAGTTCCGGGAATACTGCTAAGACCAGCGTTTTACTGAATACGTTATGCCCGTTGCTCATTTCCACAATTCCGTTGGCAGCGATCTGAGCTTGTTTGATGGCAGAAATAAGACCTACCACACCCATGGCTGTACCGGCTGCCAATACAGCCAATGCCTGGTTCATGGTGATTACTCCGTTTAAACCGTTAATGGCTCCCAGGTTCAGGAAGAAAGCAGCAAAACCGTACAGTCCCTGTGTCGAAGCCAGCGCGCTCAATATCATGGAAGATCCGAAAATATTAGGATTCTTTTTCATGGCTGCAACGGTGGCATTTCCTGCCAATACAGTCCCTACAGCACTTCCTACTCCTGAAGGGATCAACATAAGAGCAGTGCCTATATAGGCTAAAATCAATGGTAATGTGTTCATAATAAGTTGACTAATGTTAAAATATAGTATTGTTTATTCTTTTACTCTCAAAGGTTTATATTCTCGTCCGCCTCCTGTAAAACTGGCATTCTTGTAGAATTCCACAAAGGTCAGACGCATTGGGTGGACAAAGGCTCCCAGAGCACTAAGCCCTAAGACCAGGGCGTGACCGAAAAGTAGCAAGACTAAGGTGAATAGCCATCCGATATAGGGGATTCCTGAGAGACTGAGGGCCAGGGTGTTGACAACCATTCCCAGGATCCCGCCTGAAGTTCCCAGTCCAAATAACCGGATATAGGAAAGCATATCACCGAAAATTCCGGTAATGTCGTACATCGCCCAGAGTCCTTTCCCAAAGCGTTTGTAAACAGGACCTTCCGGGTTGGAGAACAGTACGATCAGGGAAATGCTTACCACGAGCATGGTTGTTGAAACGGGTTTCGGTAAGTTAAGATTCTCCACCATGGTAGAAGCATAGGCTATAGTTGCCCATACAATGAGAATTGCCCAGCCGAATGGGGCCATCCCATGTTGCCAGCCTTTTCTTTTAATGGAGTCGATACCTGTCAGTACGCGGGCAAACACAATTTGGAATAAACCAAATAGGATTGCAAACCAAAACATTTGCATGTCGTTGAACTGGAATAAAAAATCCTGGTTTTTTGTAACCGATGGAAAAAGATCCGTGACTTTCATTCCAAAGAATACACCGGGCAGCGCCGCCATAATGACTGCCCCAAGTCCCAGGAAAAAGACAAGGTTAAGATAACCCTTCATTTTTGGAAGGAAATACCTTCCTGCAAATCCAAGGATCATGAGCAATAGCCCATATCCCATGTCTCCCAGGCAAAAGCCGAAGAAAAGCATGTAGAACGGAGGAAAGTACGGGGTCAGATCCAACTCGTCGTAAAGAGGAAGCATGTACATATTGCCGATCGGTTCGAAAAGACTCCCAAACCAGGAGTTTTTTAACTTAACGGGTGGGTTGTCGCTGCTTTCTGCCGGCGTGCTTAAATAGTAAAGACTTTCCTTTTCCAGGAATGCTTCCAACTCAGCTGAGTTTTCTGTGGGTGCAAATCCTGTCAAGAGGTTAATATGGTCCTCTACCTGTTTTTCTGCCGAAACCCCGGCCAGGTAAAGATCCAGTTTTGACGACAATTCGTTGGCATACGATTTAAGTAGGGGAATGTGGTCCGAAAGTATATCCAACCGGGTATTGCATTGCTGCAGCTCAGCTTCTTTTTCAAGAATTTCCTCCTCAAGCAAATTGCAGGGAACAGCAGGAAATACAGCTTCATTTACCGGAAAGTTATAAGGTTGTTCTCCAGGAACTTCCAGGACAATGAAGTTGATTTGCTTATCTGTCTTTTTCAAAACATGTAGGGGATACTGTTTTTCCCATTTCGTATTAAAATGGCGTACAGGTTGTGAATAGGCATGTATTGCATAACCCAGGTCCCGGATCTTTTCCACATCCTGCAGGTTGAAAGGTCCCCACGGTTCTGCAGCCTTCATTTGTTCGGATAAAGAGTGGAGGGTTGTTTTAAGGGATTCCCTTTTGGAAAACAACTCAGTCGCTTCTTTAAGCAGTGAATCACCATCGCCCTGGAAAGGCTCAATTTTCTTATCTGTTTTTTCTTTGGCAACAAGGCCGAGTTTTATTACAGTTTGGTTGATGTGCAAAAGCTTGTCTGTAAGATCCCTGGAATGTTGGTCCACCGCTTTTTCATGTCGGTTGATATCTACCATTCCCAGATCCTGCAACTTGTTTAAAAAATCTGTTGTCTGCTCGCTAAGCAAAACAAAGGAATACTTTGTCATTTTTGTGATCATAGCTGTTCCTCCTCGTTTTGTTGCCGTGTTTTAACTATCTTCTGACTGGCTTTGGACAACGTTTCCTCGTCTTCAATAAATCGTTTGATTTTGCGTATAGCTTCCTCGTATCCTGGAATTTGAACTTTTTCGTAAAGATTTACCTTTTGTGTCGTTTTCTTACGCGCAAAATCCAGCAGGTTTTTCTTTTCCAGGTAAATTTCACTTTCTATCCCAATCTGTGCCATATCTTTCAGGATTTGAACCCCTTGGGCATACCACTGGGGCTCTGAGAAAAGGGAGAAAGGTTTTACTTCAAACAGCACTTGCCTGAGGGCAGGGGTCTTTATTCCTGCAATTTTGACCGTTTCAAGCTCCACATCTTTAACGGCTATCAGGCCAGGGGTAAATTCATTCCACAAGGCAGCCATATTCCTGTAGGAAGACAGGGATTTGTCCAGTTTTTCCAGTAACTCGTCCGACCGCTGTTTGGCACGCTTGACCTCCATACGCAGGGCGCTTTCTTTGTTTTTCAGCGTAGGGAGAGCTCTTTGCCTTATCTTGAGCTGTTTCTGGAGAGTGTGAAGGGACGTTTTGTTAAACTGGTATTTAATGGCCATGTTGTTTTTCTTTATGCCTGTTCCGGCCAGTATTTTTTAATCAGGTCCTCACGTATGCTGACCTCTTCTTTGCTGAAATATTTAGCAAAAAGTTCCCAGGCAGTTTCCAACATCTGGGTCACGTTTATATTTACGTCAATTGAAAGTAATTTCAATGAATATTCCTTGGCAAATTCCAAAGCACGCAGGTCGTAATCACTCAGGTCAAATCCATTTTCCAGTTTTGTCTTGGCGTCTGCAGCATCTGCATACAGCCGGATGGCTGTATTCATAACCTGGTTGTGATCTTCACGGGTCTGTTTACCGATTACCAGCTGTTTAAGTCTTGAGAGCGAGCGGAAGGGGTCTACGATAACCTTGCCCGTATCGGTATCATACCGCAGGAAAAGCTGGCCTTCCGTAATATAACCCGTATTGTCCGGAATGGCGTGTGTAATGTCTCCTCCGCTGAGCGTAGTCACGGCTATGATGGTAATGGAACCTCCTGAAGGGAGCTGTACTGCCTTTTCATAAATTTTTGCCAGGTCCGAATACAGTGAACCGGGCATGGAATCCTTGGATGGGATCTGATCCATACGGTTGCTGACAATACTCAGCGCGTCTGCGTATAGGGTCATATCGGTAAGCAGGACCAATACTTTCTCGTTTTTTTCCACGGCAAAATACTCAGCTGCAGTCAATGCCATGTCGGGGATCAACAGACGTTCTACCGGGGGATCATCCGTGGTGTTCACAAAACTGATGATTTTGGATAGTTTTCCGGCATTTTCAAATGATTTGCGGAAGAACAGGTAATCATCGTTGGTAAGTCCCATACCGGCAAGGATGATCTTGTCCACATCGGCTCTGAGGGCAACGGTTGCCATAACAGGGTTGAAAGGTTGATCAGGGTCGGCAAAAAAAGGTATTTTTTGTCCCGATACCAGTGTGTTATTCAGGTCAATACCTGCTATGCCGGTGGGTATGAGCTGAGAAGGTTGCATTCTTTTATAAGGATTGACTGAAGGACCTCCAATTTCACGGCGATCTCCCTGCACTTCGGGTCCTCCATCTATGGGTTTGCCGTATGCATTGAAAAAGCGGCCGGATAATTCCTCACCTACATTAAGGGAAGGGGCTTCTCCCCAGAAAACAACTTCCGAGTTGGTGGCAATTCCTTCTGTGCCTTCAAATACCTGTAAGGTCACACGGTCTCCGACGATTTTAACTACTTGGGCCAGTCGACCGTCCACAGTGGCCAGTTCATCGTTCATCACACGTTGGGCATTCAAAACGACGGTAGCCTTGGTTATACCTTCCAGGCGGGTATATATACGTTGAAAAGCTTGTGCCATAATCTTTTATATTAAGCCTGAACCTTTTGGGTCAGAAGTTCATCAATTTCGCTTTCATAGCGTTTAAATTCATCGGAATGAAATTCCTGATAATTCATCTGCCGGAACAGGTTGATCAATTTTTTGTAAAAAGCCGAACATTCTTCAAAGTCTTCAAATGTAACCTGCATCCGGCATACGTCAATTACTTTGGAATACATATATACCTGGCGTTCCATGGGTGTGGAAGCATCAACCTTGTCAAAGGCATCCTGTTGCAGGATGATGAAATCGATGAGCTCTGATTTCCAATAGCTGATATGATAATCCAGAGGTACGCCGTCATCTCCCAAAATATTGATCTGTTCATACGATTCCTTTCCACGTCTTACGTAGTTCTTACCTTCCAGAATTTTTCCAATCCAGTCGGGTCCGACCTTTTCTGCATAATAGGACATGATCTCCGGGTATTCCAAATATTTGGAATAGCTATCCATGGGATCAACGGCCGGGTAACGCTTCCTGTCTGCACGGTTCTGCGACAAGGCATAAAAACAACGGGTGGCTTTTTGGGTCGCTTCGGTAACCGGTTCTTTAAGGTTACCCCCTGCAGGGGATACGGTACCGATAATGGTGACAGATCCTGTCTGTCCGTTATTCAGCTTAACAATTCCTGCACGGGAATAAAAGTTGGAAATAATCGCAGGCAGGTCCATGGGGAAAGCATCCTGTCCGGGTAATTCTTCCATACGGTTGCTCATTTCTCGCAAGGCTTGTGCCCAGCGGGAAGTAGAGTCTGCAAGCAACAGGGCACGGTGTCCCATGGCCCGGTAATACTCACAAATTGTAATGGCAGTGTACACAGATGCTTCACGGGCAGCAACGGGCATGTTAGAGGTGTTGCATATGATGGTCGTACGTTCCATCAGGTGACGATTGGAACGGGGGTCAATAAGCTTTGGAAATTCCGTAAAAATCTCTACTACTTCATTTGCCCGTTCACCACAGGCCGCCATGACAATGATATCGGCCTCGGCTTGTTTTGCCAGGGCATGTTGTAAAACAGTCTTTCCGCTGCCAAAGGGTCCGGGGATAAAACCGGTTCCTCCCTCAGCAATAGGGTTGAAGGTGTCTATTGTCCGCACACCCGTTTCCATCACTTTGTCAGGTCTTGGTTTTTCCTTGTATGCTGTAATAGCGCGCTTTACAGGCCATTTTTGTACCATGGTGACTTCATGACTTTTTCCGTCACCGTCTTTTAATGTGGCTATCTTTTGGTCAACAGTGTAAGAACCCTGTGATGCCATTTCTTCAATGGTATAAGTGCCTGTCATCACAAAAGGTACCATGATACGGTGCTCCATCCATCCCTCCATCACCTGGCCCAACCAGTCTCCTGCTGTTACGGTGTCGCCTTTTTGTGCAAGAGGTTCAAAATCCCATTTTTTCTCCCTGTCTATGGGTTCTGTATATTCTCCCCTTTTCAGGAAGATGTCTTCCATAGTAGCCAGGTTGTTTTGCAGCCCGTCGTATTTGCTGGACAGGAGTCCGGGTCCCAGTGCAACTTCCAGCAAATGGCCTTCAAAAGTCACGTAATCTCCTACACGCAGACCGCGTGTACTTTCAAAAACTTGTACCTGGGCATTTTTTCCTACTACTTTAATGACCTCTGCCATTAACCGCGTATCTTCCAGATGAATGTAACAAATCTCGTTTTGAGCAACCGGTCCGTCAACTTCAATGGTTACCAGATTTGAAATGATGCCTCTTACTTTACCGGTGGTTTGTGTTTGCATAATTATTCTTAATTGCTTTTGTATGTGCCTTTTACTTCATCTACCAGTTCCCTGAACATCCTTGTACCGGTTTCTTTATCCAGACGGGCCCAGCGGGCAACGAGGGAAGCTTTGAGTAAAAAAGCGAGTATGACATGTATATCCAAATAATGAAATGTACATAGTTCCGATGCCTTTTCCCATCGGAGACTGTCAATTTTCTGTTCCCTTTCCAGGGGATCTTTCAATTGCATGATCCTGTTCAGGACTGTAGCATATTCCGTTATAAATTCAAGTTTAAAATCTTCTGCCTTGGATTGCAACAGTTGCCTGGTCACGACACTGTCGCCAACCAGGTGGTCACTAAGGTTGCTGCCGTATTTCTTGGCAGTATAAGCAGCTATGATGTTTCGGATTTCCTGGTCAAAGGAAAAATAATCCCGGATGAAAGAATTGTTACAACGTTGAACTGCACGATAAAAATGAACGTTCATAAATTTTGCTTTCAGCCCTTTTTCCATCCAGTCGAGCAGGCGGTTGTCCTTTTTACTGAGCATGGCTCTCAGGGAACCGCTCAGTTCTTCAAGGTCAAAACTGCCCGATTGAAAATCAAGCGCCAACTGTGGCAATCCGGCAATGATGAATGCATAATTATTCGCCATAGATCAGCTGCTGTGTCCTTGGACTTACATATTTGTTAAACAATGCCATGAAATCCTTGTCCGAGAAGCGGATATGATATCCTCCTTCCGCCGTTCCAATCACAAAACCATTCTCCATTTCTGGGCTGAAGGTTACCTTTATTTTCTCCTGCAGTACTTTTGAAATTCTGGACTTCAGGAATTCGGCAAATGAGTCTTTTTTCGCTTGGGGCAATACCAGTTCAATATCCGTGGAAGTGGCATCGCTCGGGTTGAAAGCCTTGATCAACATCATGATGATATCCTGTACAAAGGCATCATCTTCCATTGCTTTCTTTGTAGGACCTTCCAGGGACTTAAATACTACCAGGTCCTGGATTTTCTTTTTCAATACCGAAATGGTGTGGCGAGAAGCCATCCTGATCTCATTTTCTACCTGTTCCTTATGTTCGGCAGCCTCTTGTTCAGCCCGTTCAATCATGCAGGTCGCCTCTTTTTTGGCTTCCTTGACGATAGCCTGGGCTTCCTCTTTGGCTTTGGCAATGATTGCATCTGCTTCTTCCCTGCCACGGGTCAGGCCTTCCTGGTAAAGCTTGTTGGTTAGTTCTTGCAGTTTGTTTTCCATATAGTTGAAACAGTCTATTTAATTATTATGATAAGAATCCAAGTAAGATACCTGCTGCAACGGCCGACCCGATCACTCCGGCCACATTGGGCCCCATGGCGTGCATCAGCAGGTGGTTGGTACGGTCAAAAGTCAGTCCTACAAGTTGTGATACACGGGCAGAGTCGGGAACGGCAGATACTCCGGCATTCCCGATCAGGGGGTTGATCTTGTTCTCCGGTTTCAGGAACAGGTTCAGGATTTTGACAAACAGTACCCCGGCTGCTGTTGCCACAATAAATGAGAAGGCTCCCAGACCGAATATGAGAACTGATTCCAGTTGGAGAAATTTGTCTGCCTGTGTGGAACAACCCACTGTCAGACCAATGAGAATGGTAACGATATCGATCATAGGTCCACGGGCTGTTTCTGCCAGACGCCTGGTAACTCCGCTTTCTTTCAGCAGGTTTCCGAAGAAGAGCATACCCAGTAAAGGAAGGGCCGATGGTACGATGAAAGCGGTCAGGAGCAATCCTACGATAGGGAATATGACCTTTTCCATCTTGGAAACTACCCTGGGCGCTTTCATTCTGATGAGCCTTTCTTTCTTTGTTGTAAATAAAAGCATAATCGGAGGTTGGATCAGAGGCACCAGCGCCATATAGGAATAAGCTGAAACGGCAATGGCTCCCATCAGGTCGGGAGCAAGCCTTGAAGAAAGAAATATAGCCGTCGGACCGTCTGCCCCACCGATAATACCGATGGCACCAGCCGCATTTGCTTCAAAACCCAATAACAGGGCGATCGAATAAGCGGCAAATATGCCAAATTGTGCAGCAGCTCCTATCAATAAAAGTTTTGGGTTGGATATGAGTGATGAAAAATCTGTCATAGCACCTATCCCCAGAAAGATCAGAGGTGGATACCAGCCTTGTGTCACACCATGGTAGAGAATGTTGAATACGGATCCTTCTTCATAAATGCCTACGCTGAGACCCGGGTAAAGCGGAATATTACCTATGATCATTCCAAATCCTATGGGTATAAGTAAAAGCGGTTCCCACTCCTTGATTATACCCATGGCAATAAAACCCAGACCTATGCATATCATCAGGATATGCTGGTAAGTGGTATTTGCAAAACCGGTATAGTCCCAAAACTGCTGAAGGTTATTGATTATCTGGTCCATATTAGTTTAAAATTATGAGTGGGGCACCTTCCAGGACTGAATCCCCTTTGTTCACCTTGATCGCTGACACGACTCCATCTCTGTCGGCTTCAATATTGTTCTCCATTTTCATAGCTTCCAGTACGATCAGTTTTTGACCTGCTTTAACTGTATCGCCTTCTTTTACACTGACCTCAAGGATGACTCCGGGCAGTGGAGAATTTATGGTGTGCGATCCGCCCGATGATGCCTGGACACTGGGTGCTTTGGCAGCAGAGGGTGCTGCAGCTCTTGGAGCACGGATAGCGGGAGCAGGAGCACTTTTCTTTATTGGTTTGTCTATAGTAACCTGGAAAGGCGTTCCATTAACCTCGACTTCTGCCAGCGTGTCTTCCAATTCGTTGATTATCACGCTGTAGTTATTCCCGTTAATTATTAAATTATATTCTTTCATAGTACATTGTGTTATCGGTGTTATTTGTTTCTCCTTTCAGGCATTTTCCTCAAAGTATAGAATTTTGAACTCCAGGGAGAATAATTCTTTCTGCCCCGCTCAATAGTCAGGATAGTCGTTTCTATATCATGGACTTCATTCTCGTTTGCATACAGATGTATAGCCATGGCTATGGCAGCGAAAGTCTCTGCCGAAGTCTCGGCAAGCGATACTTTTTTCGTTTTGTTATAGGCATCTGCCTTTTTCTGAAATGACTTAAGAGCGATACTGCCTGTACCCTTAAACACAAAGGTTAAAATTATCAGGGCTATAAAAACTACCGACATGGCAAGTATGGCCATCAACAAACCATACGGGTCGGTTTCTTTCATCATTTCACTACGGGATTTTCCATCCAGGGTATAGTTATTGGTGCTTGGCGATGTCCTTGAAAGTACAGCCCAGCCGGAATCGTCTGAATTGGGACCGAAAGATCCTTCACCGTCCACAACGCGGCCGTAAGATTGATTGGGCTCCATGTCCGTTGGGAGGGTAACCATATCCAATATGGTTTTTCCGTCACTGCTTGTCAGGATCAGGACCGGGGAGTCTTCCAGGGTAAAATTCACATGGAACGAGCCCCTGTATGGCTTGTTGTCTGCCCAGAAAAGAACATGTTGCCTGGGTTTGATCTTTGTAAGGACATCCCCGCGGGGGATGGTGTATTTTTTCAGGTCGTTTGGATCGTTGCTCAGATAGCATCCGCCGATATCCACAGTCCCGTAACTGATGTTGAATATCTCAAACCAGCTGCTTTGAACGCCAAAATCATCCTGAAAATCTTCTGTGTTGATTATCAACAACTCATTCAGACGCAGATCTATCACATTCTGACCGGAAAGAGAAAAGTGAAACAACAATAATAAACCGGTACATATGAATTTGTTATATCGTTTCATAATACTCAGGCTATAAAGGAAGGTTATCGTGTTTTTTGGGAGGAAGGGTCTGCTTTTTTGTAGCGAGTAATTGCAACGACCTGATGATCCTGAAACGGGTGTTCCTGGGCTCAATGATGTCGTCAATATATCCATAGCGTGCGGTGGTATAAGGATTGGCCAGGGTGTCCCGGTATTCCTTTTCTTTCTCCGCTACGAACAGCGCAGGATCTTCTGTATTTGCCAGTTCTTTCCCGTAAAGGACTTCTATAGCTCCCGAAGGACCCATTACGGCGATTTCCGCAGAAGGCCATGCATAGTTCAAATCGCCGCCCAGATGCTTGGAACTCATAACGATGTATGCACCTCCATAGGCTTTCCTGAGAATGACTGTAATCTTGGGAACGGTGGCTTCTCCGTAAGCGTAGAGCAATTTTGCCCCGTGCAGGATCACCCCGCCGTATTCCTGTTGCGTTCCGGGTAAAAATCCGGGTACGTCTACCAGAGTTACCAACGGAATGTTGAAAGCATCGCAGAAACGAACAAAACGGGCAGCTTTACGTGATGCATTGATATCCAGCACACCTGCCAATACACGGGGCTGGTTGGCAACTATGCCGACGGAAGTCCCGTTAAACCGGGCAAAACCTATTATTATATTTGTGGCATAATCTTTATGTACTTCCAGAAATTTTCCGTGATCCACCAGACTGTGTATGACTTCATACATATTATATGGTTTGTTGGGGCTGTCGGGAATAATGTCATTGAGTGAATCATCCAGGCGGTCGATAGGATCCGAACATTCCAGATGGGGAGGTTCTTCCATATTGTTCTGAGGGATGTAGCTAAGCAATTCCCGTATCAGTTCCACACCCTCTTCTTCCGTATCCACTGAAAAATGTGCCACACCGCTTTTGCTGGCATGTACGTTCGCTCCGCCCAACTCTTCCTGGGTAACGTCTTCGCCGGTAACGGTCTTTACCACCTTGGGACCTGTAAGGAACATATAGCTGGAACCTCTCATCATAATGGTGAAATCGGTCAGGGCAGGGGAATAGACGGCTCCGCCGGCACAAGGTCCAAACAGGGCAGAGATCTGCGGGATCACTCCGGATCCGATGATGTTGTTTTGGAATATATCCCCATAGCCGGCCAATGCGTTGACGCCTTCCTGGATACGTGCACCTCCCGAGTCGTTAATCCCGATCAGGGGTGCTCCCACTTTCATAGCCTGCTGCATTATTTTGCAGATCTTCATAGACATGGTCTCTGAAAGAGAACCTCCAAAAACAGTGAAGTCCTGTGCAAAAACATATACAAGCCGTCCTTCAATGGTGCCGTAACCTGTGACAACGCCGTCTCCCAGGAAGGTCTTATCTTGCATATCAAAATTGGTGCAACGATGCGTGACGAACATGTCAAACTCTTCAAAACTGCCTTCGTCCAACAGCATGGAAATGCGTTCACGTGCAGTACATTTTCCTTTTGCATGTTGTGCATCTATTCGTTTCTGACCACCTCCAAGGCGGGCTTTTTCGCGGAGTTGTATCAACTCCTTGATCTGTTCCAACTGATTGCTCATGTTATCTTACAATGTATTGAATTATTATTTTGATTTTTCACATAATTCGATCAGTACTCCCAAGGTGTCTTTCGGATGCAGGAATGCGATCTGTAGTCCTTCTGCCCCTTTACGGGGATTTTTATCTATAAGGCGAATGCCGTTTTCTGCCAGTTCGTCCAGGTTCTCCTGAAGTCCTTCAGTGGCAAAGGCAATGTGATGAACACCCTCACCTTTGTTGGCAATGAATTTTCCAATAGGCCCTTCAGGATCTGTGCTTTCCAGCAATTCCACCTTGGTCTGTCCGACCTGGAAAAAAGCCGTTTTTACTTTCTGATCGAAGACTTCTTCAACGGCATAACACTTTAAGCCCAGTTTTGTTTCATAAAAGGAAATAGCCGTTTCGAGAGACTTTACGGCAATACCAATGTGCTCTATATGAGTAATCTTCATTTATAAATGGATTTTGATATGCGAAAGTTAAACTACAATCGGCAAAAGTATAAAATTTATCTGAAATAAATATCATAAAATAGATATAAATAGTATAGATTCTTTACATTTGCATCCAATAATATGAAAAGCATATACAGCTCCAAAAATTATACCGGGATTTCATATTTTCTTGCCCTGGCCGGACGGCTTGCACTGGTTCTTCTTTTACTGTTGTTGAGCAGGTTCGCTTTTTATTTCTATAACAAATATCTTTTTCCCGGAACAGGCTGGGAGGACTTACCATTGATCTTCCGTGGAGGTTTGCGTTTTGATCTGGCTGCCCTGTTCTATCTTAACGGAGCATACCTGATCTTGGCACTATTGCCCTTTCCTTTTGTTTTTTCACGTATCTGGCAGATTGTTCTCAAAATGTTTTTTGTAGCTGTAAATGCAGCCGGTTTCTTTTTCCAGCTTTTTGATTTTATTTATTTCCGGACGACATTGCGCAGGATCGATTTTTCCTTCTTCAGAGAATTCAAAAATGAAATAAATTTGGGAGGTATTTTCCTGCAAGGTTTGAAGCAATACATAGTTTTTTTCCTTGTCTGGATAGCTTTGATTGTATTGTTATGGTTGTGTTACGGAAGGTCCCGCTATGATCAAAGACCGACCCTGACTTTTCGTTTTTTTTCTTTAAGACTGCTTGTTCTGGGTATTGCCATGTGTATATCGGTTGTTGCGATTCGGGGAGGAACCGACAGAACGACCAGGCCGATTACTTTGGGCAATGCCGCCGCTTATGTTACCGAACCCCTGGAAATGGGAATTGTTCTGAACACTCCTTTCTGCATCCTGCGTACTTTCGGAAAACCGTCCCTCGACAGGCTTGACTTTTTTCATGACCAGGAAGAACTCAACCGTATTTATTCCCCATTGCATCTGAAGGATACAGTCGTTGCAGACCGTATTACCGCCCGGCGGCAAAAGAACGTTGTGATAATCATTCTGGAGAGTTTTTCAAAAGAGTACAGCTCATACTTGAATCCGCCGGGATACCCGTCCTATATGCCTTTTCTGGATTCACTCATGGCATCATCTCTTACATGTACTAATGCCTATGCCAACGGCCGAAAATCAGTCGATGCCATTCCGTCTATATTGGGAAGCATCCCCAGCCTGGAACAGTCTTTTGCCCTGACTCCCTTTGCACTTAATCGGGTTGAGGGTTTAGGGAATGTACTCAAAACTATGGGGTATTACACCGCTTTTTTCCACGGTGCACCAAACGGTTCACTGGGACTGGACGGTATGTCGCGTCATTTTGGATTTGATGATTATTATGGAATGGATGAATTTGGGGACAGATCCCGTCATGACAGATACTGGGGTATTTGGGATGAACCTTTTTTACAGTTCTTTGCACGGACACTGGATGGTTTTCCGCAACCGTTTGCAACGGCCTTTTTTACATTGTCTTCCCATCATCCTTTTATTGTACCGCGCCAATATGAAGGGATGTTCGACAAGGGCAGCCTCCCTGTGCACCAGTGTATCGGTTATACGGATCACGCCCTCAGACTGTTTTTCAACAGGGCAAAAGAAAGCCAATGGTACAAGAATACATTGTTCGTTCTGGTAGCTGACCACGGATCGTACTCACAGATCGATCCACGGTATCAGACCCATACGGAAAGCATGTCAATACCTATCATATATTATGATCCGTCAGGGGATACAATACAAGGAGGAGAAACCTATAGGGAATATACACAGCAGATTGATATTATGCCTACTTTGCTGGATATCCTGGATGTTCCGTCCGGTTTTTTTGCCTTTGGCAGAAGTATCCTCGATACGTTGACTACGCCTTTTGTGGTTAATTATCCGGCCTTGTTCAATGTCATGAGAGATCCAAAAGAAAAAGAGCCCTCCAATGAGCTCTTTCTTAAAGCATTTCGCCAGCAATATAACAACAGGTTGCTGGATGATCTTTTACATAGCGGGATTTAAGCCATATTGGTATAGACGTTCTGGACATCGTCATCATCTTCTATGCGTTCCAGAAGTTTTTCAACGTCTGCTTTTTGTTCGGGGGTCAATTCTTTCAATTCTCCGTTTACAATACGGTCAAAACCTCCGCTGACCAATTCCAGTTCCTTTTCTTCTATGAATTTTTGTATGGATCCGTAGGATTCAAAGGAGCCGTAAATCATGATCACTTCCTCTTCATCATCCAGGAAGACTTCTTCTCCACCGTAATCGATCAGGTCCAGTTCCAGCGCTTCCAAATCCATATCCTGGTTTGCCTTGATACGGAACATACATTTATGATCGAACATGAACTCCACACTTCCGGAAGTACCAAGACTCCCGCCGCTTTTATTGAAATAGGAGCGGATATTGGCAACTGTCCTGGTTGTATTGTCCGTGGCTGTTTCAATGATAATGGCAATACCGTGCGGCCCGTATCCTTCATAAACGACTTCGCGGTAATCTCCCTTATCCTTTTCCTCTGCCCTGCGGATAGCCCTTTCGATATTGTCCTTCGGCATGTTCTCGGACCGGGCGCTTTGTATGATTGCCCTTAGCCTGGGATTGTTCTCTGGATCTGTGCCGCCTTGTTTTGCGGCTATGGTCAATTCCTTGCCCAGTCTTGTGAAAGTACGGGACATGTTGCCCCAGCGTTTTAATTTTCTAGCCTTCCTGTATTCAAACGCCCTTCCCATGACAAAAGATTATTGTTGCATCAACATTTCCAGACGTGCGATGTATTTATCAATATCAAATCCCTCAATAGTCTGGGGGTACTTGTCCTTAATGGTACGGTACAATTTCAGGGCATCCTGGTAATTTTCTTTTTCTTCCATAAGGATGGCTGCTTTTTTGTAATAACCTGCAGCATAAGCATTGTCCCTGTAACGGGCAGCCTTCAGGTACCAGGTGATGGCTTCGTCCAGTTGGTCAAGACAGGCATAGGCATCTGCAATATTGCAATAGGCGCGGGCCTGTATGATCTCATCCCTGGATCTGTATTTTTTAAGATAGTCAATAGCCTCGTTATAATTACCCAGCTTTAGTTCGCAAACACCGGCATAAAAATAGACCACCTGTCCGGAAATTGCTTTATATTCATCAATAATGTCCTTAAAGCCTAAAACGTTCCCGTCGCCGTTCAGGGCTAGGTAGAACGAATCGACCCGGAAATATTGCTCTGCCGGGAACAATTGGGCCAAGGCTTCCTCACGCCGGGGTTCCCTGATCAGTTTCATGTACCCGAACCCGAATCCGAGCAGTACGATGATCCCTGTAATGAGGTAGATCAGGTGTTTTTTGTACTTGTTCAGAAATTCTTCCGATTTGCTGATAGCTTCGGCAACGATTGCCGTTTCTTTTTTCGTTTGCTTGCTTTTTGAGCCGGTATTCTTTTTTGACATAGGTCCTGTAATTTGAGTCGGCAAATATACGCAAATTTTGCTATGTTTGCATACTTGGTTGAAGGAATCTCTATGCATTTGTCTCGTTTGTTGCTTTCTCATTTTAAAAACATTGATAGCGCCTCTCTGGAATTTTCTCCCCGGATCAATGTGCTCTACGGAGATAACGGAGAGGGCAAAACGAATCTGTTGGATGGGATTTATTATCTAAGTGTTTGTAAGAGTTCTCTTTCAGTACTGGATAGAGATGTAATCAAGCATGAGAATCAGGAATCAACGCTTTTTGGTGAGTACAACATGGATTCCGGTGTCACGGAAAAAATTTCCTGTACCATATCCCGTCAGGGGGGCAAGATATTTAAAAGGAATGGAAAGCGTTACGATAAGCTTTCCGCGCATGTGGGGCTCATACCCGTGGTGATGGTCTCGCCTCAGGACACGTCACTTGTATACGGGTCAGGCGAAGAGAGACGCAAGTATATGAATTTTCTTTTATCCCAGACAGAGCCGGACTACCTGCAAATGATCCTTGAATACAAAACGCTCCTCCAACAGAGGAACAGGCTTCTTAAATCGGATAAAGTACCTTACGATGTGCTCGAGGCGGTAGATGTTGCGCTATCGTCCAGAGGTGATCAAATACATGCTCGCAGGACCGAACTTTGCCTGCTGCTCCATCCTCATGTTACCCATTACTATGAACTTCTTTCGGCCGGAAAGGAACGAGTGGGCCTGCGTTACGATTCCGACCTGAACCGGGACTGTATGGCGAACCTTCTTGTAAAAAACAGGCAGAAAGACCTCATGTTACAATATACCGGTACCGGCATACAACGTGACGATGTCTTTTTTTCTCTCGGGGAACATCCACTCAAGGTATGCGGATCGCAGGGACAGCAAAAGACGTACCTGCTGGCTTTGAAACTGGCGCAATTTGTCCTCATCCGGCAAATGAAAGGATTGGCTCCCATCCTGTTACTGGATGACGTTTTTGACAAGCTTGACATCCATAGGGTATCTCATTTGTTGCACCTGGTAACGGAAAATGGTTTTGGACAGATTTTTCTTACTGACAGCAATAAAGTCCGTGTAGAGGAGATCATCCATGCCCTGGGCGGATCACATAGGATATACAGGGTAAAAGAAGGCGTTTTTTACACATGAAAAGACAAAGGACAAAAACATTACAGGAGGTCCTTGACCAAACGCTCAAGGATACCGGTCTGAGCAAGGGATTGGAGATCCTTCGAATCCATCATGCATGGGATCAACTTATTGGAGAGACTGCTGCAAAGGAGTGCAGTCAGCGTTCTTTCCGGGATGGCATATATTCAATAAAGGTAAGGTCTTCAGTGCTCAGATGCCAGTTGGATATGCAGAAAACTGTCCTGACCGGAAAGCTTAATGCTTTACTTAGCAAACCGTTGGTAACAGAAATCATTATTTACTAAAAGTGGATACCAGGCCACATATTGTAATTGACCAGCAGGTGCCTTTTTTGGAAGGCATAACCGGTAAGCATGCCCGGATCACCAGGATGCCGGGACATTTGATACGATCTGGTGATATACGCAAAGCAGATGCCCTTATTGTAAGGACACGCACCATCTGTTCGGCGGCTTTATTGCAGGACAGTTCCGTATCGTTTATAGGCTCACCTACCATCGGGACGGATCACATTGATATGGAATTCTGCAGATCAAAAGGGATAGCAGTTGCCAATGCTCCCGGTTGCAACTCTTTGGCAGTAATGCAGTATGTATTTACGGCGCTTGTCGCCTGGGCGGGTTCCAGAAAACGTGACCTGTGTAACATGACGTTGGGGATCATAGGGGTAGGGCATGTCGGCAAAAAGGTCGCCGCGTTGGCCGGTCACCTGGGCATGCAAACCATTCTTAATGATCCCCCAAGGGCATTGGCCGAAGGTCCGGAGGGATTTTCAGACCTCGGTTTTTTGCTTGACAAATCCGATATTGTAACCATGCACGTACCCCTGGACCGGACTACACGGGGTATGGCACATAAGGATTTCTTCGGTGCTATGAAAAAGGGAGCTTGTTTTATAAATACTTCCAGAGGTGATGTGGTAGATGAGGAAACTTTGAGGGAAGCATCGCTACGCTTAGGGGGTATCATTCTGGATGTCTGGCATGGTGAACCGCATATTGATCCGGCCACTGTGAGGATTACCGACATTGCCACACCGCATATAGCAGGGTATTCGCTGGAGGGAAAGAGAAATGCTTCACAAATGGTGGTAAGGGCTCTGGCAGAACATTTCGGATGGGATGATCTGAAAGACTATTCCGTTTCTTTGCCTCCGCCCCGGGAGGTGTCGCAGGATTTGCTTTTCACGCGATGTTTTCCTATTTTTGTGGAGGATAAACAGTTGCGTGCAGCGCCTGAACAATTTGAACACCAGAGAAACGCATATGTTTTCCGAAGGGAATGGACACCGGATCAATACAGGCAACTGACTTTATGTTTACCGCACAAGATCTCCAGTTAATCACCCGTAAGGGGTTAACTGTCGAAAACATTGAATCACAACTCCAATCTTTTGAGAAAGGATTTCCCCCGTTGGATATAATAGAACCTGCCGTTCCGGGGAACGGGATCGTATGTCTTGACAGGGAAGAACAGGATGAGCTGGCAGGAATGTACGAACAATGGAATGGAAGCCGTATTAAATTTGTACCTGCCTCTGGTGCTGCCAGCCGGATGTTCAAAGATCTTTTTGAAGCCAGGGAATTGCTTGTAAAGGACAGGCATATCCGGCTTTCCGAACATGTGGAAGAATTCTTTGACAGATTAAAGGAATTTGCTTTTTATCCCACACTATCTCTTATGGAAGGATTTGATCCTCAGGACAGGGTCGGCATCCTGAACCTTTTACTCGATAAGGACGGTCTTAATTATTCCTTTTTACCCAAAGGACTTATACCATTCCATAAATATCCGTTTGCGGCCAGAACACCGTTCGAAGAACATTTGGTAGAAGCTGCCTTGAGTTCTGTCCAGCCGGATAGGACGGTCAGGGTACATTATACTGTTTCTGAGGAACATATGCATTTGTTTGAGGAGCTATGGAATAACGTGGGCAAGCGTTACGAAGAAAGGTTTGGTGTCAGGTTCGTAATCACTTTTTCCACGCAAAGTCCTGCTACTGATACCGTGGCTGCCGATATGGATAACCTGCCTTTCCGCCGCAATGACGGTTCTTTGGTCTTCCGTCCGGGAGGGCACGGGGCACTGCTTGAAAACCTGAATACTTTGAAAGAAGACATGGTCATCATACGTAATATTGACAATGTAGTTCCCGAATCGTTACTCGAACCGATCATTCACTGGCGGAAGGTGATGGCAGGATACCTGCTCCGGTGTAGAAGACAAGTTTATACATACATCAACGAGCTCAAACAAGGTGCCGAAGCATTACGGTTGAAAGAGATGGCCGTATTTCTGGAAAAAACCTTTGGACTTACCCATCCGTCCGTGGAGGAAGAAGAATTCCGGTCCTATCTTTTCTCCAGGCTGAGCAGACCTGTAAGGGTTTGTGGCATGGTTCCCGTAACAGGAGAACCGGGTGGCGGACCTTTCCGTGTCAGGGACAAGGACGGGGGCGTATCTCTACAGATACTGGAAAGCGTTCAACTGCAAGGCAAAAGGTACGAATCAACCCACTTCAACCCGGTAGATATCGTTTGTTCTTTCAAGGCTTATGACGGTACTACGTACAAACTGCCTGACTTCCGTGACGATGACACGGGCTTCATATCATTTAAAAGTCTGGAGGGTAGGGAATTGAAGGCCCTGGAACTGCCGGGGTTATGGAACGGCGGCATGAGCAGATGGAATACCGCTTTCGTGGAAGTTCCCATTTGCACTTTCAATCCCGTGAAAACCGTTATGGATTTGTTGCGAAAAGAGCATAATAATTAACGGTATTGTGTTTGGTAGTTAAAAAAAGATTTATAACTTTGCCTTGTTCATTGAATTTTTAACCATTTAACTAATAAATAAAACCATGACAGATCTTAAAGCTTTTTTTGACCAACTCATTGCTAATCCAGATACCATGGGCATCTTTGCATTGGTTCTTGTGATTCTGGGAATGATTATCCCCTTGATTATGGGAGTCTTTTTTACCGAAGAATAGTACAGTAACTATTTAAGGAGTATCCTGAAAATCCTTGAAAGAGTAAGGGGAGCAGCCGAAAATCCTTAAGAGTAGGCAAAAAATTAATCATTTAATTCGAATTAAAATGTTAGAAGTTATAACTGCAATTTGGAATGATGTGTGGAACGGCCTCCTGAATATGGAAGGTGGATTTGTTATTGCATTTCTTGGATTAGGGGCAGTTTTGCTGGCGATAATCGTAGGTGCTGTTAATTTGATAAAGAGTTATATGCCCTGATACGGAGTCGTATGCTACCCTAGCAAGAAATAACAAGACAAAGAAAGGCGGATATGCTGCAGCATGTTCGCCTTTTTTGTATTAACAACACCAAGGTCTTTTTTATTACTTCTTATTAAAAAATATCTGCCCAGCGGTAACGTTTCCTGTTTTTCCAGTCGCCTTTGTGATAAGCATAACTGGCAATCAGCGGAACAACGGTCGTAGCCTCGGCGTAAACCATCTGTTCGTACATGGTGCTTACCTTACCCCAGGAAGAGGCTTCTTTAAGCGTGGAGCTGGAACAGGAACCATCCCTGGCATCGGCTACGGTAATCTGAACGGCGTATTGATGCATGGGCACGTCCTTACCTAAACACTCGGCACATACTACTGTATCCTGTGCAAAATTCTTAGGCACCCCTCCTCCGATCATAAACAGTCCACTCGTTTTGGCTTTCATCTTAATCTCCGTCAGTTCACGGAAGTCCGCAACGGAATCTATAGTTACATAAGGTTTGTTTTTCTTTATGCGTTCGGTCTGGTGCATAACCAGACCGAAACCGGCACTGCAATCGGAAAAAGCCGGTACGAATACGGGGACACCGTGTTCGTAACAGATTTGCAGCAGGGAGTCTTTTTTTACGGAATGTTTCACCAGCCATTTGCCTGTTTCCCATAGAAACTCACGTGAAGAATAAGGTCTGGGCTCGAGTGAATCTGCAATCTTTTTGATGGTCGCATCGCAAAGTTGCAGTTCCTCCTCATCTATATAAGTATCGTAAATACGGTCAATATATACGCTCCGCAGCATATTGTCATCGACGAAGGGAGTTCCTTTATAGTGCTTATATCCTAATGCTTCAAAGAAGTCCATATCGATCACGGAGGCCCCGGTTGCCACAATGCAGTCTATCATATTATAACGGACCATGTCCGCATATACCTGCATGCATCCTCCGGCACTTGAACTCCCGGCCAATGTCAGCCAGTTCGTACAATCCTTGTCCCTGATCATCATTTGTAGAATGTCACTCGCACGTGCCGTCTCCCTTGATGAAAAGGACATTTCTCTCATCGAGTCAATGATCTCAAGCGAATTGATCTTTGTGATGTCAATGTGTTTGATCACATCTTTAAGCAAGTCTTTTTTATTATCAGCCATATCAGTGTCTTTATGTACACTGCAAAGGTACGGCTTTTATTGAAAAAAATGTTAATTTAGCCGGATATTTCAGTTCGGATTAATATGCAATTCTTACGTTATATCAATGCCTTCAAGCGTTTGGAAACGCCTTTTTATTTTTACGATCTCGATATCCTGGATCAAACCCTCAGATTGTACACCAAGTTCCTGAGAAAATACGGTTTCAAGGCACATTATGCTATGAAAGCAAATGCAAATCCCCGTATATTGGAGATGATCCACCGTTCCGGACTGGGAGCCGATTGTGTCAGCGGAAATGAAGTGCAGCTTGCCCTGGATATGGGTTTTGATCCCGATACGATTGTTTATGCCGGTGTCGGCAAATCCGACAGGGAGATACGTACCGCCTTGCAGGGAGATATATTTTGTTTCAATTGCGAATCGGTTCCTGAGATACGGGTCATTAACGATCTGGCGTCACAAATGGGCAAGACCGCCCGGATCTCATTGCGTCTGAACCCCAACATTGATGCCCAGACTAACAAACATATTACAACAGGACGTTCCAAGGATAAGTTCGGGATCAGTCAATGGATGTTAAGTGAGGTCCTTGAGGTAATCGCCGCATGCGGCAACATCAAACTCATAGGGCTCCATTTTCATATAGGATCACAGATTACGGATATGAAGGTTTTTGAAAAGTTATGCGATAAGGTAAATGGTTTTCAGCGTTGGTTCGGGCAGCGGGATATTTGCTTGGAACACATCAACCTGGGAGGAGGCATTGCCGTTGATTACCAAGATCCGCTGGGTAATCCGTTCAGTCCTTTCGAAACATACTTTCAGACCATTGACGATAAACTGGAGATCAGAAAGGGACAAAAAGTCCATTTTGAACCGGGGCGGGCCCTGGTAGCTCAATGCGGATTTCTTATTTCCAGGGTTTTATATATAAAAGCGGGAAAAGGCAAGCAATTTGCAATACTGGATGCCGGAATGAACGATATGATACGTCCTGCCCTTTACGGGGCCAGTCACGCGATCTGCAACATAACTTCCGTATCGGAAAAGCAGGAAGTTTATGATGTTGTGGGTCCTGTCTGCGAGTCTGCCGACCGCTTTGGTGTTGCCGTCACAATGCCTGAAACCGACCGGGGTGATTTGGTGGCAATATGTTCCGCCGGTGCCTACGGACAAGTCATGAGTATGCGCTATAACCAGAGGGATCTGGCTCAGGCATACTATTCACCCGATTTGTAAACCGGACATGTATATAAAGATCTACCCTGAAAATCCGCAAGATCGTCTGATACAGTTGACGGTTTCCACCTTGCAAAAAGGAGGGATCGTTATATACCCGACAGACAGCGTATATGGTATGGGTTGCTCGATTGATAACCTTGCCAGTGTTCCCCGGATGGAAAGGATAAAAGGGTACTATACACCGTCTACACGTCTGTCGTTTCTCTGTTATGACCTTTCCCAATTGTCAAATTATTGCAGACCTTTGAATAACAGTATTTTTCGTCTGATGAAAAAAAATCTGCCCGGACCCTATACTTTCCTGCTTCAGGGTAACAGCCAGGTTCCCAAGTTGTTTAAAGGAAAAAAGCATAAGGTGGGAATACGTGTACCGGACAATCCCATTTTGCAGACGATCCTGAGGGAATTGGCCGTTCCCATCGTTTCCACTTCGCTTCCGTGGGATGAAACGGAACCGGAATATGCGAACGATCCCGATTTTATCAATGAACGGTTCGGGGATCTGGTGGACATTGTGATAGACGGAGGTCCGGGAGGTCTTGATCCGTCGGCCATTATTGATTGTACGGGACCTGAACCGCTGGTAATCAGAGAAGGCCCTAAACCTTTACTCGATAAATAGTTTTTTATATGTTCGAAAACCTTACTGAAAGACTGGAACGATCGTTCAAACTGCTTAGGGGAGAAGGGAGGATCACCGAGATCAATATTGCGGAGACCCTTAAGGATGTACGCAGGGCGTTGCTCGATGCGGATGTCAGCTACAAGGTAGCCAAAGGTTTCTGTGATGAGGTGAAAGAAATGGCCTTGGGACAGGATGTCCTGAGATCTGTCCGCCCTGGGCAGATGATGACCAAGATAGTCCATGACAGGCTGGTTGCCTTGATGGGAGGGGATGCCGCGGGCATCAATATTAAAGGAACTCCCGGCATCGTTCTTATAGCAGGACTGCAGGGATCGGGCAAGACCACTTTTTCGGCAAAACTGGCTTCACATATCAAAAAGAAAAAAGGTGTCCGTCCCTTGCTGGTAGCCGGTGACATATACCGCCCTGCAGCTATGGAGCAATTAAAAATCCTGGGACAACAGATAGGCGTTGATGTCCATATTGAGGAAGAGAACAGGGATCCCGTTAACATTTCCAAAAATGCCGTTGAAAGGGCAAAGAAGGAAAAATATGGTGTAGTGATCATAGATACGGCCGGACGGCTTGCCATAGATGAAGTCATGATGCAGGAGATCACAGCCATCAAGAAAGCGGTCAATCCTACAGAGACACTGTTTGTAGTGGATTCCATGACAGGTCAGGATGCTGTGGAGACGGCACGCACATTCCATGAACAGCTTCAGTTTGACGGAGTGGTGTTAACCAAGCTCGATGGTGATACCCGAGGAGGGGCAGCCCTTTCCATACGTGCCGTTGTAAGCAAACCCATAAAATTTGTGAGCACAGGTGAAAAAATGGATGCCCTTGATGTGTTTTATCCTTCACGTATTGCAGATCGTATCTTGGGTATGGGGGATATTGTCAGCCTGGTTGAAAAGGCTCAGGAACAGTTTGACGAGGAAGAAAGCAAGAAACTGCGCAAGAAACTGGCACAGGACCGCTTCAATTTCAACGATTTTCTTTCTCAGATCAAACAAGTCAAAAAGATGGGCAACATCAAAGATCTGGCGGCAATGATACCGGGTGTCTCCAAAGCCATCAGGGATGTTGACATTGACGATGACGCATTTAAGGGTATAGAGGCTATCATTACATCTATGACCCCCGATGAACGGGAAGATCCGTCACTGCTCAACGGTAGTCGCCGTAAACGGATTGCTGCCGGCAGCGGAACCTCCCTTACTGAAGTAAACCGTTTGATCAAACAATTTGACGATACAAGGAAAATGATGAAGAACCTTCGTTCCGGCGGAGGAGCTTCAATGGTAAATGCATTAAAAAATAAAAAAATAAGGTAATGATACTGCTCGATGGTAAGATTGCGTCTGAGGCCATAAAAAAAGATATTGCCGGAGAGGTGTCCCGGTGGACCCTTGAATGGGGCAAAAAACCTCATCTGGCTGCCATTTTGGTAGGAGATGATCCGGCTAGTCAGACGTATGTAAGGAATAAGGAAAAAGATTGCAATCAGGTGGGAATCAATTCATCTGTTTACAGGTTTTCATCTGATATCAGCAAGGAAAGACTGATTGAATGTGTAAAAACAATTAATGAAGATCCCGATATAGACGGTCTGATAGTACAATTGCCGCTTCCCGCTCATTTTTCCGAACAGGAAATCATTGAGACTATTGATCCGTCAAAGGATGTGGACGGATTCCATCCTGTCAATGTGGGACGGATGGTCCTGGGATTGCCGTCATTCGTCCCGGCTACACCGGCCGGTATAGTCGATTTGCTTCAGTATTATAACGTAACTACAAGGGGCAAAGAATGTGTGATCATCGGAAGGAGCAATATCGTAGGTAAACCCCTGGCTAATCTTCTGTCCAGGAAAGGTGGGGTTGGTGATTGCACCGTGACTTTGTGCCATAGTCACACCGTCGATCTGGCCAAAGTATGCTGCCGGGCCGATATAGTAGTCGCCGCCCTGGGACGGCCTCGTTTTTTAAAGGCTGATATGGTTAAAGAAGGTGCAGTGGTGATTGATGTGGGTATATCGCGTGTGGAGGATAATACGGCAAAATCTGGTTTCCGGTTGGTTGGAGATGTGGATTTTGAGCAAGTCGCACCCCGCTGCAGTTACATAACCCCTGTCCCGGGAGGAGTCGGCCCCATGACACGATTGTCCTTATTGAAAAACACATTGCAGGCAGCCATTAAACGTAATAAAATGTAGCGGTTATGGCAAGAAGACATTGGAAAGGGGTTTAAATGGAATATTTTATGATAAGCTGAATATCAAACGTATACGCTTCTGATGCAACTGTATGGATTTTTACGCTGGATTCGCCGGATAACGGCCTTGGCCGTATTTCTGGGACTTGTCTGTTTTTTTCTTTCTTTTTCTGCTAAAGCCACCGTATTATGGCATGCTCTTTTGGGATTGCAGATAGTCCCGGCTATTCTTGGCATAGCATCCGGAGGTTTGCTTACGGTCCTGCTTGTTCTTCTGATCACCCTGATCTTCGGCCGGATCTACTGCTCTGTCTTATGCCCGCTGGGCATATGGCAGGATATCGTTTACAGGACAGGACTTTTTTTCCGGAACAGGAAAAAATGCAGGATGCAATATACCAAAGCCCACAATGTACTTAGATATTCTATCCTGATCATTGTTGTGTTGTGTGTGGCCTTTTCATTCGTTTTGCCGTTAGTATGGCTTGATCCTTACGGTTTGTTTGGCAAAATGGCAGTCAATCTGGGAAGACCTCTCGTTTCCCTGATAACCGGTTCGGTCCGTGAGATCTGGAATCCTGCAGCAACCTTTGTTGCGGCAGTTTTGTTTGTTGCGATTTCCCTTGTAGCCATATTCAAGGGAAGGTTATACTGTAATGCAATATGTCCTGTAGGATCGCTTCTGGGAATTATATCCGGATATTCCATGTTCAGGGTGCAGATAGATGAGAGTGTCTGTACACATTGCAGGCTCTGCGGCATGTCGTGTAAGTCCGGCTGTATTGACTGTAACAACACCTTCATAGATCATTCCCGTTGTGTTGTATGTCTGGATTGCATATCCAAATGTTCACGTCAGGGCATACATTACCGCTTTGCATGGAAAAAGAGGACGGTACCTTCAAAACAACAAATAGAACAACCCGGTATAGAAAAAGGTAGAAGGGCATTTCTTGTTGCGGCAATCGGAGCCGGTGCAGGAATTGTTCTGCTGAACCGTTTTACAGAAAAGAAAAGGGTCCGTATTCCCAGTCCCATGCCTCCGGGAGCCGGGAGCCTGGAACGATTGAAAGACACCTGTGTTGCCTGCCATGCCTGTATCGCAGCCTGTCCTCCGCATATCATCAGACCTGCCATGGGAGATTTTGGGTGGCAGGGTTTTCTGTTACCTGCCATCTCTTATAAAAACGGTTTTTGCGGATATGATTGCCGGAAATGCCAGGAAGCCTGTCCTACGGGAGCTTTACGCTTGATGCCGCTGGAGGAGAAGAAACGGGTGAGAATAGGTGTAGTCAGGTTGAAGTTGGAACATTGCATTATTGAAAGATTTGGAACCGATTGCGGCGCATGCGATGAACATTGTCCCGTCAAGGCGGTGCAGATGATACCCCGTGAAGGTACCGGCAAAGTCTTCCCCAAGACAAATCCCCGGATATGTATTGGCTGTGGGGGTTGTGAATTCATATGTCCGGCCACTCCAAAAGCTATTGAGGTCGTTCCCATGTCGGAACAGCGCCTGGCCGATGCACCGGTTACAGAAACCAAAACAAAAGTGGAAGTTGACGGTTCCGAATTTTAACCGTTGTCAGTATTGTGCAACAGATCAGGTCTGAGCCGTTCAGTACGGTCAAGACTTTTTTCTTCCTGCCACTGACGGATCTTTTCCGGATTGCCGCTCAGTAGCACATCGGGAACTTTCCAGCCCATGAATTCGGACGGACGGGTATAAACCGGAGGAGCCAGCAAATCATCCTGGAAACTGTCCGTAAGGGCAGAGGTTTCGTCATTAAGTGCACCCGGCAGGAGCCTGACTACAGCATCGGTGATCACCGCAGCTGCCAGTTCCCCTCCGCTCAACACGTAATCGCCTATAGATATTTCCTTGGTGATCAGGTGATCGCGGATCCGCTGGTCCACTCCTTTGTAATGGCCGCACAGGATTATGATGTTCTTCAGGCAGGAGATCCTGTTGGCTTCTTTCTGGTTAAATGGGACACCGTCGGGAGATGTATATATGATTTCATCGTAAGGGCGTTCTTTTTTCAATTCTTCCATCAGCCGGCAGACCGGTTCGATCATCAATACCATTCCGGCATCTCCTCCGAAGGAATAGTCATCCACTTGTCTGTATTTTCCTTTGCCGTACCGGCGCAGATCATGTATAGAGATCTCGGCCAGTGATTTATCCCGGGCCCTTTTGATAATGGAATAGGATAGGGGGCTTTTCAGCAATTCGGGAAGCACTGTGATGATATCAATTCTCATAGTGAGACAAAATTAATCATTATTCAATATATCTGAGTTTTTCATTACATTTGCAGGCTATAAACACTAATTCCTTTCTAGTACTACAATGGATCCTGAAAAGAACAACTCTGCTCCCGAAGAGCAATTCGACAACACAAAACCGCAAAAAAATGAAGTTGTCGAATCTACCCGACATTCAGAGGTCATAGATTATTCGTCTATGACTATTTCTGAGCTTCTTGCTGAATTTGAGCGACTTATAGAAGCTGAAGACAAAACAGAAATGCACAAAAACGCGGATATCATCAAGTCTTCTTTCTATAAATTGCTCAAAAAAGATCAACCTCTGGCAGTCCCGGACCAGGAGACTCCGGAGCTGGTTCAGGAGAGTTCGGAAGAGACTGCGTTCAAAAAATTGTATGCCCGCTATAAGGTCCTTCGGGCTGACCTTTTACGAAATATTGAATTGCAAAAAGAAAGGAATCTGGAAGAAAAGCTTACCATTATTGAAGGTATTAAATCATTATTGGAAAAGCAGGAGGATATCAATCATACTTTTCCCGAGTTCAGAGCGTTACAGCTCCGTTGGAAAGAGGTTGGTCCGGTTCCGTTGTCCAGAACAAAAGATATCTGGGAGACCTACCAGCATTACGTTGAAAAGTTTTATGATTATGTTAAGATCAACAACGAATTAAGGGATCTTGATTTTAAACGTAACCAGGAGATCAAGGAAGTGCTATGCCAAAAGGCAGAGGCACTGGTTGATGAGCCAAACGTAGTTTCTGCTTTCCATAAATTGCAAAAGCTGCACGAAGAATGGCGTGAAACAGGCCCGATTGCCCGTGAGTTGCGGGAACCCATGTGGGAACGTTTTAAAAAGAGTACTACGGCCATTAACAAACGGCACCAGGATTACTTTGAGGAGCAAAAAAAGATTCAAAAGCAGAATCTCGAAGCAAAAATAATACTATGTGAAAAAGCAGAGTTCATAGTTCAGGAAATAGATGCCGATGACGTAAACTGGAATAAAAAAGCAAAAGATCTGGAAGCTCTGCAAAAGGAATGGAGGACAATCGGGTTTGCCACTAAAAAGGAAAACCAGAAAGTTTATGACCGGTTCCGTGCCGCATGCGACAAGTTTTATGGCGATAAACGTGAATTCTACTCACGTTTCAAAAAGGATATGCAGGAAAACCTGGATCGCAAGATAGCACTTTGCGAACAGGCAGAAGCCATAAATATGAGCGATGACTGGAGACGTACAACGGATCAGCTCATACATTTTCAGAAACAGTGGAAAGAAATTGGTCCCGTTCCCCGAAAACAGGCAGAAACAATCTGGAAACGGTTCCGTACAGCCTGTGATGTCTTTTTTACCCGTAAGGCCGAGCATTTTTCGAGGATTGAAATTTCTTACGAAGAGAACCTGGTTGCCAAGGAAGCCCTGTTGAAAGATCTGGCTTCTTTCGATCCTTCCGGCATTGACAACCTACCGGCTGTGATGCGTGAATTCCAGAACAGGTGGAACAAGATAGGATTTGTACCGAGCAAAGATAAAGACCGGATACAGAATGAATACAGGAACCTTATCAACAAGCATTTTGGACATCTGGGTCCAGCCGTTTCCGAAAGACGTGGTACTTACCGCACTAGCCGGGGGCGTTCCGATGAATCCCGCAGCGGTCGTGACAAGCTCATACAACGTTTCCGCCAGCTTGAATCGGAAATCACTGTTTGGGAAAACAATATGGGATTCTTTGCCAAATCCAGAAATGCAGATAAGATTATTGCCGATACATGCAAAAAAATAGAAGATGCCAAACGGGAACTTGGAGAATTGGAAGTGAAGATCAAACACCTGGAAGACAATGAATAAAAATACGATTTGGGCCATTTTGCTGATCGGCATTATATTGATAGCGTTCAGCCTGTACAATTCCAAAGTGGCCAAGCAGCAACAAAGAGAACAGTCTGTACGCGATTCGATTGCCCGGCAGGAGGCAATGGAAGCGATCCGTCATGAAAAGGCAAACGATTCTGTTCCTATACCGCAAGCAGCTGATACTAGGACCGGTACATATTCCAATGCCTATCTGAACCGGTCACTGGAAGGTACCGAATCCCTGCACGTGTTGGAGAATAACAAGCTCCGGATCACCTTTACCAATAAGGGAGGACAACCGTATAGTGTTCAGATAAAGAATTTCAAGACATACCAGGGAGACAGCCTGATCTTCTTCAATGGTCCATCCAATAAACTGATGTTGGACCTTTATGCCGGAGAACAGATCAATACAGACGATTTTTTCTTTATCCCCAACAATGTTACGGAGGGAAATCTGATAACCTTCTCTCTCTATTTTGACAAGGGTTCCTACATTGAGTACGTATATACTCTGGAAGAGGATTCACACCTGCTGAATCTGAGCATAAACCTGGTGGGGATGGATCGCTTCATTCCCAGGAACGTAACACAACTTGATCTGGACTGGACGGTGGACATACGTCACCTTGAAAAAGGCTTTAACAACGAAAAGAACTATTCTACCATTGCCTACAAATATCCGAATACCAAAGATGTTGAAAAACTTGGTCTGAGGAAGCCTAATGCCGGTGAATCGCTTAAAACGCGTGTGGAATGGGTGGCTTTTCAGCAGCAATTCTTTTCTGCAATTATTATAGCAGATGACAGTTTCAACAGCGGGGATATATCATTCCGTTTTTACGAGCCTGAAAATGCAGACACCCTGCTGATGAATTGCCGGGCATATATGCAAATCCCTTATCAGGCAGCACCCGAGCAGAGCATACAGCTACAATTTTATTTCGGCCCCAACGGTTTTTATTCCTTAAAGGCTTACGACCGGTCATTTGAACAGATCATTCCCCTGGGCGGATTTCTGATCAATTGGATCAACCGTTTTCTGATCATCCCGATCTTTAATTTCTTGAACAGGTTTATCAGTAATTTTGGTCTTATTATTTTGATAATGACCATTTTCATAAAGCTGATCATATCCCCCTTTACCTTCAAATCCCATATGTCGTCGGTCAAGATGCGTGTGCTCAAACCCGAGATTGACAAGATCAATGCCAAGTATCCCAAGAAAGAAGATGCCATGAAAAAACAGCAGGAAACCATGGCCTTATACAGGAAAACAGGAGTCAATGTCATGGGGGGATGCTGGCCCATGTTGTTCCAGATGCCCATTCTTTTTGCCATGTTCCGGTTTTTCCCCGGATCCATTGAATTACGACAGGAACCTTTTCTCTGGGCGGATGATCTTAGCGGATACGATTCCATTCTGAATCTTCCCTTTAAAATACCTCTTTACGGAGATCATGTGAGCCTCTTTGCTTTGTTAATGGCTCTTTCTATGTTCTTCTACTCCAGAATGAACATGAAACAGCAGTCTGCCGATCAGCAAATGCCTGGAATGCAGGGTATGATGCTTTATTTCATGCCTTTGATGATGTTGGTCGTTTGTAACAACCTTTCGTCTGCTCTAAGTTATTATTACCTGCTTTCCAACCTGATCACCATGTTACAAACATGGGTGATCAAGAGATTCTTTGTGGATGAGGAAAAATTGTACAAAAAACTAAAAGAAAAAGCTGACAAGGCGCCTGCCGTGGTCAAAAAATCCAAATTCCAGCAGAGGTTGGAAGAAATGCAACGCCGACAGCAACAGCAGATGAGGAACAAAAGATAATGATTGCCGGGAATTTGAAACGATTGCGTGAAAGGATCCCGGGTGAAGTATCCTTGGTGGCTGTCTCAAAACTGCAGCCCATATCCCTGATACTTGAGGCATACAATGCCGGACAACATATTTTTGGAGAGAACCGTTCCCGGGAAATGCTGCAGAAGATCCCCCTATTGCCGGATGATATACAATGGCATTTCATTGGACATTTGCAGACAAACAAGGTCAAAGAAGTGGTGGGAAATGCAGTGCTTATCCAGTCGGTTGACAGGATAAGGCTTTTGAACGCCATTCAGGTATATGCCCGGCAATTGGGTATAATTCAGGACATACTTTTACAGGTACATATTGCCAGGGAAGATACAAAACATGGTTTTTCGCCCGCAGAGTTATCTGCCGTTTTCCGCTTGTCCTTACCTAACGTGAGGATCTGCGGTCTGATGGGAATGGCTACCTTCACCGATGACAAAGAATTGGTAAGAAATGAGTTCAGGATGCTCAGAAGCCTTTTCGACACCTTCAAAGCCGGCCCTTTTGCCGGGGATCAGGCTTTTGTACATTGTTCCATGGGAATGACAGGCGACTTTGATATTGCCTTGGAAGAAGGCAGTACCATGGTACGCGTAGGCAGCGCTATATTTCCACCTCGCCCTCAAAAACCCTGACAGCACCTCCTGTCAGGAAAACATCTCTGAAAGAGTTGTCTTTTTTTTGAAATTCGACTTCCAGATTACCTCCTTTTGTCTGTATGAACCAACGGGTAAGATCGTTTCCCGTAAAAACCGACGTGGCAATAGCGGCTGCCGTCGAACCCGTTCCGCAAGCCCATGTTTCGTCTTCCACTCCTCTTTCAAAAGTCCGTACAAACAGATATCCCCGATCCAATATCTCTACAAAATTCACATTAATACCTTCCTTTCCAAAATCCTTGTGCCATCTCCAGAATTTTCCCTCAGAGGCCACATCGACTGCCTGAACATCCGATACGAATTTGACAAGATGCAGGGAACCGGTGTCTACGACAAAACTGTTTCCGTCGTAATTCCTTACTCCTTCCACATCGTTCAGCTCTAAGCGTACTTTTGTGTAGTTGCCTGATTTTTCCAAGATATATGCCCTATGAGCTCCGTCTATGGAATAGAAAAAATGGTCTTTCAGACCCAGGCTTTCTGCAAAAGCAACAAGACAACGTCCTCCGTTACCGCACATAGTACCTGCCGTTCCGTCAGAATTGTAAAAATTCATTGAGTAGCTGTAGGGCAGTGGAGCTGACTCAATCAGCATCAATCCGTCGGCACCTATGCCAAAACGTCTGTGACACATAGTATTGATCTGATTCCCTGATAACTGGTGATCTCCTGACATGTTATCTATCAGAATAAAGTCATTTCCGGCTCCGTGGTATTTACAAAATGGCAGTTTCATGAATTGGTATGAATTTTGAAATATTCCTATCAAAAGTAGTTAAATTTAAAGAGATATTAATATATGAAAAGAAAAATCGGACTCATTATCGTAGTTACGGCATTGATCAGTACAGGAGCCACATTATTGGTTAACCATTTTGCCGGAAAAAAAGAAAATATTGAAAGTGTTTACGTAACAACGGGACAGCAACCTGTTATTAAAAAGGTCTCATTGCCGGAAGTGCAATATCCTGACTTTACGTATGCTGCAGAAACGGGTGTAAAGGCAGTGGTACACGTTAAGGTCGTTAAGATCGGACAACAGATTCAAGGTCCCCAGAGCCTTTTCGACTTTTTTTTCGGATACGGGTCTCCTTCACTGCAACCACGGCCTCAAGTGGGATCCGGATCGGGGGTCATTATCTCCTCCGACGGGTATATTATCACAGCCACACACGTTATTGAAGGGGCCGACGAAGTCGTTGTAACGCTGGATGATAAACGTCAGTACGAGGGCAGGGTCATAGGCAAGGACCCGGCTACCGATATAGCGTTGCTCAAGATCGAGGCGACGGACCTGCCTCATCTGGACTTCGGGGACTCCGATGCACTTCGCCTGGGACAATGGGTCATAGCCATAGGCAATCCCTATGAATTGCGTTCAACGATCACGGCCGGCATTGTAAGTGCCAAAGGCCGGAGCTTGCCTTCTTATGACGAGGATTTTAAGATTGAGGCGTTCATTCAGACCGATGCCGCCGTTAATCCGGGCAATTCAGGAGGTGCACTTGTCAATGCAAAAGGAGAATTGGTGGGTATCAATACGGCTATTGCCACACGCACCGGATCTTTTTCGGGCTATTCCTTTGCAGTGCCAAGCACCATTGCCCGCAAGGTTGTGGACGATATTCGTAAATACGGGATCGTACAACGTGCCCTGCTTGGCATAACCATGCAGGATATTACTGGTGACCTGGCAAAGGAAAAGGACATTAAAGAGATCAGGGGCGTCTATATCCATCAATTGATGGAAGGCGGTGCTGCTCAAAAGGCAGGGGTGAAAGCGGGCGATATCCTGCTTGAAGTGGGGGATGTGGCTGTAAACTCCGGAACATCGGTACAAGAACAGATTAGCCGGTTGAGCCCCGGAGATAAGGTCAAGCTATTGTTGCTCAGGGATAATAAGCAGGTAGAAGTAACGGCTACATTGCAAAATCAGTCGGGAAATACGGAACTGTTACAGGAAAGTGACGGAAATATCACCAATTTCCTGGGAGCTCAGTTGCGTCCTGCAGGAAAAGAGGTAAAGGATAGGTTGAAGATCCGTGCAGGTATAGAAGTGATTTCCGTCAATGAAGGCAAATTTAAAGAAGCCGGGATCCGTAAGGGGTTCGTTATCACACATGTTAACCAGAAGCCGGTAGCTACGGTGCAACAATTGGCCCTGGCCATACAATCGGCACAACGTGGCATATTGATCGAAGGTAAATATCCGGACGGATCGGTGTATTATTATGCATTAGGCAATTAATTTTTCATTTTTGTAGCCAAATTTGAAACTAAAGCTGCCCTTTTACGTATATAAGAGGGCAGTTTATTTATTTTTTATCGCGGATGAGACAATTAAAGATCACAAAATCTATTACAAACAGGGAAAGTGCTTCCCTGGACAAATATTTGCAGGAAATCGGAAGGGAAGATCTGATCTCTGTTGAGGAAGAAGTTGAATTGGCACAACGGATCAGGAAGGGAGATCAGGATGCTCTTGAAAAACTAACAAGAGCAAATCTCAGGTTTGTTGTTTCAGTGGCAAAACAGTATCAAAACCAAGGGCTTAGCCTGCCTGATCTGATTAACGAGGGAAACCTGGGTTTGATTAAAGCTGCCGAAAAATTTGATGAGACACGTGGTTTTAAATTCATATCTTATGCTGTATGGTGGATCAGGCAATCGATACTGCAGGCCCTTGCCGAGCAAAGCCGTATCGTAAGGCTGCCCCTGAACCAGGTTGGATCACTAAATAAGATAAACAGGGCACTTGCCAAATTTGAACAGGAACACGAACGTGTCCCTTCTCCCGAAGAATTATCAGAGATCCTGGATATTCCCAGTGAAAAGATATCTGATACGCTTCGTGTGTCGGGGCGACATGTATCGGTAGATGCTCCTTTCGTAGACGGAGAAGATAACAGCCTTTTGGATGTGTTGGTAAACAGCGATTCTCCAAACGCCGACTACGGACTGGTAAACGAAAGTCTCAACAAGGAGATAGAACGGGCATTGTCCACATTATCTAAAAGGGAAAGAGACATCATTAAATATTTCTTTGGTATTGGCACGCAGGAAATGACGTTGGAAGAGATAGGAGAAGAATTCGGGCTTACAAGAGAACGGGTACGGCAGATCAAGGAAAAGGCCATTCGCAGGTTGCGTCACAGTGCCCGTAGCAAATTACTGAAAGCTTATCTGGGTTAGTCTATGTTCAGAACAATAGGCAATGCACTGCATTCTTTCAGCTCATGGCTGAATCTGCCGTTATTCATCACCCTCATTGGTGGCGGATTGTTCTTTATGGTCCGCTCCAGATTCATTCCCCTGCGCTATTACACAAAAGGTCTTAAAGCTGTAGGAGTAAAGGAAGAAAACGTATCCGGGCAATTGAGTTCTTTTCAGGCCCTGACTTCTGCCATTGCCGCTACTGTCGGATTGGGAAACATATCGGGAGTCGCCGTAGCCATAACCATAGGCGGACCCGGGGCTATTTTTTGGATGTGGGTAAGTGCCTGCCTGGGTATGGCTACAAAGTTTTTTGAAGGTACCCTTTCTGTGATGTTCAAGGGAAAGGACAGTGCCGGAGAAATGCAGGGAGGAACCATGTATATGATAACCGAAGGTATGGGAAAGAAATGGAAGCCTCTGGCCGTACTTTTTTCCCTCTTTGGGATGATCGGGACTTTTTGCCTGATGCAGTCCAATCAACTTACCGAGGCTTTACAGACGGTCGTCTTCACGCCTGCAGGAATAGAGAACACCCTCCTTTTGCGTTTCATTGTGGGTATATGCATAGCGGGGATAGTTTCGATTGTTGTGCTTGGAGGTATCAGCCGTATTGGAAAGGTAGCCTCGCTAATCGTACCTTTTATGGTAGGATTCTATTTTCTGTTGGTCTTGTATATTATTTTTTCCAACCTGGGTGTAGTCCCGGATGTGTTTCGTTCCATATTTAGCAATGCTTTCGATCTGAAAGCCGGTGCAGGCGGCTTTGCCGGATCGGTAATAGTGATTGGTGCACGCCGGGCTGCATTTGTGAACGAAGCAGGAGTAGGGACCGCAACGATGATGCATGGTGCTTCCCGTAACAGTGAACCTGTCAGGGAAGGACTGGTTGCCATGATAGCTCCTACAATCGATTCGGGATTGGTATGCACCCTGACAGCTCTTGCCGTACTGATCAATGCACAATATACCGTATCCAATGTGCAGGGAATGCAAATGGTAATGGAATCCTTTGAACGCTCCATCCCCGGATGGGGCACTTACCTGTTGATGGTAGTAGTGCTTGTATTCGCTTTTTCCACCATGTTTTCCTATTCGTATTACGGTACCAAGTGTACGGGTTTTTTGTTTGGCGCCCACAGAGCACATTACTACAATTATCTATTCCTTGCTACATTGGTCATGGGTGCTGTTATCCCACTGACAGCCGTTGTAGATATTATAGACATTGCTTTTGCGTTTATGGCATTCTGCACGGTATTTACCATGATAGTCCTTTCTCCCAAAGCGGTTGCCGCCATTAAACTATATTTTAAAAAATGAACGCAGAAATAATCATCACCGAAGCCCTGGGTAAAGTGGTTGAAAAACTCTATGGGTCTGTTCCCGCACCTGAACTGTTACAGGTGCAGACGACCAGGAAGGAATTTGAAGGAGATTATACGGTAGTGGTATTTCCCTTACTGCGTATCAGCAGAAAATCCCCAGAACAGACGGGATCTGAAATCGGCCGGGAGATCCTTGACAGTCTCCCTGAAATTGAATCATTCCAGGTCATCAAGGGATTTCTGAACCTGAAAATGTCGTCTTCATATTGGATGAACCGGTTGCAGGACATTGCCCTGACGAAAAATTATGGTATGGGATCTCCTTCCGGCAGGACGGTTATGATAGAGTTCTCTTCCCCAAATACAAATAAACCGCTCCATCTTGGTCATATCCGCAACAACCTGCTCGGTTGGTCCGTTTCCAGGATAATGGAAGCTAACGGTCATAAGGTCGTAAAAGTCAATCTGGTAAATGACAGGGGAATACATATATGCAAATCCATGTTGTCATGGCTCAGATACGGTCAGAATGTAACACCTGAATCTTCCGGGATTAAGGGAGATCACCTGGTAGGTGATTATTACGTCCGTTTTGACAAACAGTATAAGGAAGAGGTTAAGGAACTGGTAAACGGGGGAATGGAAGAGGAACAAGCTCTCAGAGAAGCTCCCATTCTGCAGGAAGCACAGTCTATGCTTGTAAAATGGGAACAGGGAGACGAACAGGTTTTGAACCTGTGGAAAAAGATGAATGGCTGGGTTTACCAGGGATTTGACATTACCTACAAAAGGATGGGGATCACTTTCGATAAGATATATTACGAATCGGAAACCTATTTATTGGGAAAGGAACTGGTGATGAAGGGATTGAAAGACGGGGTGTTTTTCAGGGATCCTGACGGCTCCATCTGGTGTGATTTGACCTCCGAAGGACTGGATCGCAAACTCCTTCTCCGTGCAGACGGCACATCGGTATACATCACCCAGGACCTGGGAACTGCAGTAAGCCGTTACCAGGAATATGGATTCGATACGCATGTATATGTTGTGGGAAACGAGCAGAACTACCATTTTCAGGTACTGAAGCTTTTGCTTAAAAAACTGGGATTTTCCTGGGCGGATGACATTATACATCTTTCGTACGGCATGGTGGAACTTCCGGAAGGGAGGATGAAATCCCGGGAAGGAACGGTTGTCGATGCCGATGACCTGATGGACAATATGATCGAGACGGCCCGTGAAACCTCCCTGGAATCGGGTAAGCTTGAGGATATGAGCCCTGAAGGACAGGAACACCTGTTCGAGATCCTTGGCCTGGGTGCCCTAAAGTATTTCATACTTAAAGTTGACCCGCGCAAAACCATGTTGTTCGATCCCCGGGAATCAATTGATTTCAATGGGAATACAGGACCTTTTATTCAATATACTTTTGCCAGGATACGATCAATTCTCCGTAAGGCTGCCAGTCGGGGTTATCATTCCCGTATGTATGGCAGACCCATGTTGGAAAAAGAATTGAGACTAATCAAATTGATGGCGAATTATCCGCAGATAATAGAAGAATCCGGTCGTGATTATTCACCTGCACAAATAGCAAATTTCAGTTTCGACCTGGCCAGGGAATTCAATCAATATTATCATGAAGTCACTGTACTTCATGAAGAAGACAGGGAGTTACGTGATCAGCGACTGCTGCTTCTGAAACAGGTGGCACGGCTGTTGGAATCTTCTATGGGATTACTCGGAATAACATTACCGGAAAGGATGTAATTTGCAATTCAAAATATTATTGTATTATTGCAGCAAAATCTGTTTTTTTTAATTTGTCCTATGAAAAAGACTCCGGTGCAAAAACCAACTGTCAATAAAAAAAGACTTGTGATCGGATATATGAATATGCCCCCGCAACTGATGGATATATGGAAAGAAAAATATCCCCGGGGCTATGCCGATTATATGGAAGATATAATGAAGATTGACAAAGCGGACGGTACTTTCTTCTATGCCGTAACGCTGGAAATCCCGGAAGCCATATATCTGGTGAAAGTTGAAGTAAAGATTGACGATTACGACGAGGTTGAAAAAGACATCTTCGGTTCGGAAGATGATATGGAGGGAGATGACGACGGGGTCGATTTTCCCGAAACGGATGATTCAAACTTTGCGGATGCTGAAGAAGATATGGACGAAGATTAGGCATTTACCCGAGCCCACACTGCTTTTGGTGTTATCCCTGGTTATCGGGCTATTCAGCGGTCTTGCTGCTGTAGTGCTCAAGATATCCATTGAGTTTGTAAAGAATCTGTTAACAACGCATGTTAGCATTCAGGCAGAAAGTCTGGCGTATTTCCTGCTGCCAGGGACAGGTATGCTCCTGTCACTTCTATTTGTAAAGTATTTTGTGAAGGATAATATCTCGCACGGAGTGACCCGGGTGCTGGAATCCATTTCTGTCGAAAAATCCCGGATCAGGCCGCACAATTGCTATACTTCTATCATATCGAGTGCAATGACAATAGGGTTCGGAGGTTCGGTCGGGGCTGAGGCACCTATCGTTTACACCGGAGCGGCCATTGGCTCTAATGTGGGACGCACTTTAGGACTGAACTACAGAAGCATTACCCTGCTGGTGTGTTGCGGGGCTGCTTCGGCTATCGCAGGAATTTTCAAAGCACCTCTGGCCGGAGTACTGTTCTGCTTTGAAATATTGCTTTTTAACCTGACAATGGGTTCGATCATCCCTCTGCTTACGGCATCCATAACGGCTACGGCAATATCTTCGCTCATTACGGGCAGTCAGGTCAGTTTTGTCAGTTCCATTGATCCCTTTACCCTGTCAAACATCCCTTATTATCTGATACTCGGTATTGCATGCGGTTTTGTAAGTCTGTTTTTCACCAGGACCACACTCATGATGGAAAGCCGCATTAAAAAGATCGGAAACATTTATTCCCGCTGGGCCGTTTCTGCATTGCTCCTGGGTGCGCTTATTCTGCTGTTCCCCCCTTTGTACGGAGAAGGTTACGGTTCGCTCAGTGCACTGCTTAACAATAATGTGGAAGGAGCCGTTGATAGTCTGATTTACGGTTCCCTAAGCAGGAACGTTTGGTTCATCCCTATTTTTTTTACAGCCGTTCTTCTGTTCAAGGTTTTTGCCATGGCTCTGACCAATGCCGGAGGAGGCGTAGGGGGTACGTTTGGGCCCACCCTCTTTATGGGCGGTATCCTTGGATTTGTCATTTCACGAGTGCTTAATCTGACAGGGGTATCGCTCCTTCCCGAATCGAATTTTGCCCTGGTAGGGATGGGCGGCCTTATGGCAGGTGTTATGCAGGCTCCCTTGACGGCTATATTTCTGATAGCAGAGATCACCGGAGGATACCAGTTGCTCATGCCCCTGATCATTACTTCTGTTTGCTCTTATGTTACTGTCCGGAATTTTGAACCGTATTCCATTTATACAAAACGTCTTGCCAAGGAAGGTAAATTGCTGACGCACGACAGCGATCAGGCGGTACTTACGTTGCTCAAGACTTCAGAGGTCATAGAAAATGATTTTTTAGCGGTCAATCCGCATGATCCGTTGGATCGACTTGTAAAAGTGGTTGAAAACAGCAAAAGAAACATTTTTCCCGTCGTAGACAAGGAGGGAATTCTTCAGGGAATAGTTACCCTGGATGATATCCGTTCGATTATGTTTCACCGGGAATTATACGGAAACGTATTCGTATATGAATTGATGCACAGACCTTTGAACTATGTCTTTATTGATGAGCGAATGGAAAGTGTGATGGACAAATTCGAGCGGTCCGGTGCCTGGAATCTGCCTGTGCTCGATGACCGGTTCCGTTATATGGGTTTCGTTTCAAAATCACGGATTTTTTCAGCTTACCGGGAACAGTTGTCACAGGTATCCCATGAATAAGAAGTACATAGAGCTGATAGCCGGAGAACTGCATGTAAAGGACTGGCAGGTGGAACATGCCATAACGCTATTCCAGGACGGAGCTACCATTCCTTTTGTGAGCCGTTACCGTAAAGAAGCTACGGGATCTCTGGACGAGGTGCAGCTTGCGGCCGTAAAAACCCTGTGGAATAATTACCAGGAGCTGGATAAAAGAAAAACCGCCATACTCCGGTCTATAGAGGAGCAGGACAAATTGACGCCTGAACTGCGTTCAGCCATAGAGAACTGCTGGCAGATGAATCGTTTGGAAGATTTGTATCTTCCTTACCGCCCCAAAAGGAAAACAAGGGCTTCCGTGGCACGGGAGAAAGGTCTGGAACCGCTTGCTCTTGCCATTATGAACCTTGACACGTGCAATTGCCTGGAAGCAGCCGAAACTTTCCTCCGGGACGGGATCGACACCGTTGAAGATGCCCTTTCGGGAGCCAGGGATATCATTGCGGAAACGGTAAGCCAGAATGCAGAGCTCCGTCAGAGGATACGGCACGCTTACCTTAGGGAAGGGAAGGTTACCGCTAAGGTTCAAAAAGGAAAAGAGGAGGAAGGGATCAAATACCGCAATTATTTTGATTACAGCGAATCCATCCGTTCTATGGCATCGCACAGATTACTGGCCTTGCTTAGGGCCTCTAATGAAGGTGTGGTATCTCTGGCCCTAAAGCCTCATTCCGACACAATTCCACTGGCAGAGATGGAGCGGATGTTTATTGCAAAAAAGGACCGGATTTCTTTTCCCCCGGGACCTGCCGGGAGCATTTTTCACGTTAGGGAAGCCATGACCGATGCCTATCGCAGGTTGATCCATCCGTCGATTGAAAATGAGGTGCTCAATTATTATAAGGAGAAGGCCGACCTGGAATCCATCGGAGTCTTTTCGGCAAACCTCCGTCAGCTTTTGCTGGCACCCCCGCTGGGTCAGAAAAGGGTGCTGGCTATCGATCCTGGATTTCGTACAGGTTGCAAAGTAGTGTGCCTTTCGCCACAGGGAGACCTACTCCACAACGATACCATTTACCCGCATCCTCCCCAGAACGAACGCACTACGGCCATGCGCAAGATCTCGCAAATGGTCGAGGCTTACAATATACAGGTCATTGCAGTCGGAAACGGTACCGCAGGCCGTGAAACGGAGCAGTTCCTCAAGAAGATCGCATTTCCGCATAAAGTGCAGGTTTTCTCTGTAAATGAGGACGGTGCAAGCGTATATTCTGCCTCTCAGGCGGGACGGGATGAATTTCCCGATTACGATGTATCGGTACGCGGTGCAGTATCCATAGGCAGAAGGTTAATGGACCCCCTGGCAGAACTCGTTAAGATCGATCCCAAATCTTTGGGTGTCGGACAATACCAGTACGATGTCAATCAGACGCTTTTGAAAGAAAGTTTGGATCAGACAGTCGAATTGTGTGTCAACCATGTAGGAGTGAACCTGAACACTGCCAGCCAACAGTTGCTCACTTACGTTTCGGGACTGGGCCCCCAGCTTGCCAGGAATATTATTGAGTACAGACAGGAAAACGGACCCTTTACCAGCCGGGAACAGCTCAAACAGGTAAAAAGATTGGGTGAAAAAGCTTTTGAACAATGCGCAGGTTTTCTACGTATCCCCGGTGCTCCCGATATCCTGGACAACACCGGGGTACATCCCGAAAGCTATCCGGTTGTCAGACGTATGGCCCATGACATGGGAGTGGGTGTGAACGAGCTGGTCGGGCGCGAAGAGCTCCGCAGGAAGATCAACCTGCAGGATTATATCTCGGAAGGAACGGGAATGCCCACCCTCCGTGATATCATGACAGAGTTGGACAAACCGGGCCGTGATCCCAGGTCGGCCATTAAGGTGTTGGAATTTGATGAATCGGTTTCTTCTATTGAAGACTTGAAAGAAGGCATGGTTTTACCCGGGATAGTCAGCAATGTGACAAACTTTGGGGCGTTCGTCAATATCGGACTGAAACAGGATGGATTAATACATGTATCCCAGATGGGGAAAAAATATGTGCGTAATCCTCTCGATGTGATCAAACTGCATCAGCACGTCATGGTAAGGGTACTCAAAGTGGATCTGGAGCGCAATAGGATTCAGCTCCGCCTTGAACGTAATTGAGACAGAATAACTCCTGTCACAACGATCAGTATTCCGGTTATCTGAATCCAATTCAGAGACTCAATGCCCAGGAAAAATCCAGTGGCAGCCGTAATAATGGGTATGACAGCGGTAAAGGTACTGGTCCTTGTCACACCCAGTTCCTTGATCACAGAAGTGAACATCATGAAAGCAATGCTTGAGCAAAAAACTGACAATATGATTATCGGATACCAGAATTCTCCGTCGGTCAGGAACTGTGTTATATTCGTATGTCTCAAATCTAACAATAGAAAGGGGACTAAAAGATAAACCGCTCCCAGGGCATGCTGGTAGAACGTCACGGTAAATGCATTGTATGACATGGTCAGCCTTTTAAGGATTACCGTGTGTCCTACTGCTGAAAAGACTGCTATGAAAAGGAATATGATACCTGCAGTCAGGTTAGTCCCAGGCAGGTCTGCCGGACGTAACAGATCCAAGCTCCGTTTTCCGAGCACTACCAACAGCAATCCCGGTACCGTAAGGAATATCCCAACAATGTTTTTGATATTGACTTTTTCCCTGTAGAAGGTAACGCCTGCAATCAACCCGAATATCGGTATGCTGGAAACGATAACCGAACTCAGGTTGGGACTGCCTGTCAGTTTAATCCCATATGTTTCACTGATGAAGTAAAAAAATGGTTCCAGCAGTGCAAGGGTAAGGAACCACAGAATATCTGTTCTGTTTTTCAAACGCTGTATTGAACCTGTCAGTTTTCCTACAAAGAAAAGGATGACGGCTGCGATCGCTATCCTGGTGAATATCAGGAAAAAGACAGGCACATGGTTGATCAGTAGCTTGTTGGTCCATAAAAACGATATCCCCCAGAGAAATATCGTAGCACATATCAGCAGATATGCTTTGATGCGTTGTCTGGTCATATTACAATATTGGCAGGGTAGGGGGTTTTTGGATAATCTGACCGTTTTCTACGGTAAGCATTCCGTTAACAAATACATGAGTGATTGATGAGGGAAAAAGATGTCCTTCCAACGGACTCCAGCCACACGTGTATTCCAATTGAGACTTAGTTACAAGGTGTTCTTTTTCCGGATCTATCAGCACCAGGTCCGCATAATAGCCTTCCTTTATAAAACCACGTTCACTGATGCCGAATATATGTGCAGGGGTATGACAACATGCATCTACAAAAGATGTGATCCCGATCCTTTCCTGCCTTACGCATTCCATGAGCATCTGGCATGTATGCTGGATCAGGGGAATGCCAGATGGGGCATTCATATAGTTGTTTTGCTTTTCTTCCCAAGTGTGGGGAGCATGGTCCGATCCTATAGTCTGGATATCTCTTTTGTCAATGGCCTCAAGGATGGCATCGCGGTCTTCGGTTGTCTTGACGGAAGGATTGCATTTGATCTGTGTGCCGTAACGTACGTAATCAGCTTGTGTGAACCAAATATGCGGCAGAGAGGCTTCGCAACTGATCCCGTGATGAATGCGACGTGCTTTTCGGATAAGTTCCACCTCTTCCCTTGTCGAAACATGGAGAATGTGCAGGCGGGTCCTGTGCTTGAGAGCCAGGTCAAGGGCTTTTTGTGTTGATGCAATGCAGGCTTCCCGGCTCCTGATTGTACTGTGTAGGATCACCGGAATATCATTTCCGTATCTTGATTTTGCCTTCCGTGTATTTTCCCTGATGATGGTCTCATCTTCGCAATGTGCGGCAATAACTCCACCGAATTTCATGAAAAAAGTTTCCAGGGCAATCGGATCGTCAACCAACATATTCCCGGTGGAAGACCCCATGAATATCTTCAGACCACACCCACGTTTCCGAAGATTCAGCACTTGGTCAACGTTCGTATTGGTAGATCCCATATAGAACGCATAATTGACGTACATCCGCTCGGCCGCAAACCTGTATTTTTCTTCAAGGGTTTCTGCAGTTGTGATGGCAGGGGAGTTGTTGGGCATATCCATGACCGATGTTACGCCCCCGAGCAAAGCCGCACGGCTCTCCTGGGTCATGGTGCCTTTCCAGGGTTGTCCGGGCTCACGAAAATGTACGTGGTCGTCAATAATCCCGGGGATCAAAATCTTACCCTCTGCATCAATGTCCATATCCCGGGTTTTACAATAAGCGCCGGCTTCCTGCTGGGCATTAGCTCCTTTAAAGATCTTAATTATGCGTTTGTCTTTCAGAACTACGCATCCCTTAAAAACAGACCCTTCGTTTACGATCTTTGCGTTCCTTATAAGAATTTGCATAATAAGGCGCTATTTCTTGCGGATCCTGCGAAAACGGAGCTTGATAACCCCCCAGAAAGCCTCTCCAAAGATACTGCTGCTCATTTTGGAAGTACCCTCGGTCCTGTCAACGAAAATAATAGGGATCTCCACCACCTTGAAGCCCAGTCTGTAGGCGTAATACTTCATAGATATCTGGAATCCGTATCCTTTCATCCTTATCCAATCAAAATCAATGGCTTCCAAAACTTTGCGGTGATAACAGATAAACCCTGCGGTACAATCGTAAACGGGCATGTTAAGCACCGTGCGTACAAAGACCGATGCGAACCACGACATGAGTACACGGCCAATGGGCCAGTTGATCACACTGATCCCTTTGCAGTAGCGTGATCCTATAGATACATCGGCTCCTTTACGGCAGGCATCTACCAGACGGGGAAGGTCTTCGGGATTATGGGAAAAATCGGCATCCATTTCTATAAGGTATGTATAACCTTTTTCTAGACCTAAACGAAATCCATCCATATAGGCAGTGCCCAGTCCCAGCTTGCCCTTACGTTCCAACAGATGCAGGCGGTCTGGGAATTCATTTATCAGATTGCGGATAATATCTGCAGTCCCGTCAGGAGATCCGTCATCTACTACTAGGATATCAAAAGGTTCATTCAACGAGAAAACCTTCCGGACGATTTTCTCTGCGTTTTCCTTTTCATTATAGGTAGGAATTACAACCAGTTTTTTTTCTTGCATATGTTATAGTACTCGGGTTTCAACGAGACATCAAAGATAGGTATAAATTTTGTAAAAATTTTGTCGTTGATTATGTGTTAAATACATTTTTTATGATCGGTTTTGAAAAATTTTTTTTAAAAAATATTGGTAAAGAAGAAATAAAAAACTTATCTTTGCATCCCTTTTCTTTTAGGGGGGGGGATATTATTAGACAAGTTCATTGACAAAATTGGAAGAATAACAATTACGTACAACAAGTAAAAA